>Ga0163154_10000860_pt1 | contig 47234 bp, 42 predicted proteins | sample OliLakLV19MP9P1_FD_148649 | JGI IMG/M metagenome (GOLD analysis project Ga0163154, IMG submission 148649) | Freshwater microbial mat bacterial communities from Lake Vanda, McMurdo Dry Valleys, Antarctica - Oligotrophic Lake LV.19.MP9.P1 | ecosystem: Environmental > Aquatic > Freshwater > Lake >... | reverse complement strand
CGCTTCCTGCTGATGGCACCTATCGCATCGAAGTCCGTAGTTAGGATGACCGGTCCGGCGGCGCGTATACGCTGATCATCGACTCACAAATGCCGCAAACACCGACGCCATCCGCCACTCGTAGCGCATCCGGGTGCGCCCGGCGATTGCTGCTGCCAGGCTGATCATGGTCATCGCGTTGATCGTCGGCGTGGTTGCAGCGGGACAGGTGAGCGCGGCGGGCGTACAGGTCGCCAACGCCACCCTGATGCCGATCGCGGTCACGCTCACTTACGGCGCGGGACAGATCGCCACAAGTGAAACACAGTTAAACGGGGTCGACTCGCTGCGGCTGTCGGGGCGCGGTGAAACGCTGCTGGCACAGTCCGATGGCAGTGACGAAACCGCCACGCTGCTGGGTATTCGCGCACTGCGCGTGGCACAGCACCAGCAGGGGCGAGACCTGTTGCAGTCCAGCGTGGATCGCCCCTGCTACGGGCAAGCGGCATTGACCGGGCATACGGACTCTGTCTTCGGCGCGCTGGCGCTGGCGGATGGGCGCTTCCTCTCCTGGTCAGGTGACAAGACGCTGCGGCTGTGGTATCTGGACACCTCACAATGTATCGTCTACGCCTGTTCGCGCGTCTTCCGCTAACATAAAACACGCCAAACGGCGTGTAGGCAATTAACCCCCATTTAACGTCTAACGACGCAAGCTCTGTGATCCAATATTCTGATCATGCTCTAATTGTGGCGTGCTTCGGACGAAGTATGAAGCTGGATTTTGTTGAAATGCGCCCTGGCAAACTGGACAACAAAAATAGCAGCGCTCTCCATCGTACAGCGTACTCCCGTAAGCCTGCTGTGGCAGGATGATCGCACCGCATACGGGATCCCGGACGCTCTCGGTCGGTTGAACCACATTATCCAAAGGCAACACCACTCCAATGCTGGTGCCTCCACCTGGCTGGCTCGATACTCGAAACGTACCGTGCAACTGTTGCACCCGTTCCTGCATCCCGATCAATCCGTAATGTGCTTCTTGTGCCAAACAGTTGATCGGCTGCGGAGGACGAAAACCGACCCCATCATCGCTGATGACAAGACGAATCTCGTTCGGATAAAAACTCAGCTCGAGCCTGATATGCTTGGGCTGACCGTGCCGCTGAGCATTGCGCAGCGCCTCCTGGGCGACACGAAACAACGCCAGCTCGTGAGGTTCAGTTATCCTTCTTTCGATGCCGCATACACTTACCTCTACCTGAATGTCCTGTTCCTGCTGCGCCAACATCTTTAACGCCGCCGCGACTCCGAGCTCCTCCAGTGCAGGCGGACGCAAATCGGCGATCAAGCGACGCACGTTGTCCACGCTTTCAATGGCTTGTGTGCGCGCCATGTTCAGCATCACTTTTGCACGGGTAGAATCAGTTTCGATCCAGCTCAGGCTGAGTTCGATACTTTGCGCGATGGCAACGAGTGACTGTACCGTGTCGTCGTGGAGCTCGCGGGCGATACGCGCGCGTTCGGCTTCTTGTCCGTCGGTCAGGGAGTGGCGAAAGGTCAAGCCTTCTCGTTGAGCGCGCTGAACATGCTCCGCCATGCTTGCCATCGTATGGCGCAGGTCCTCGATTTCGCCGATGCCGCCACATGGCTGTTGCAGTGCGTTCATGTCGCCCTGTGCCAGTTGTGTGGCACGCGCCGCCAGCTTTTTGACAGGGCGCAGCACGCGCCAGAACGACCACATGTTTCGCAATATGGAGCTGACCAGCAGTCCGCATAGCACAACGAATGCCGTTTTCATGACGATACTCCATCGGAAAGCGTAATCACCCCGCGCGTCAACCCTGCGGTCACTGCTTCGGTGCGCGTCCCTACCCCTAGTTTTTGATAGACGTTCTGCAAATGCCCCTGCACCGTGCGATCCGAGATGAACAACAGTTTCCCGATCTCTTTGTTCGTCAAGCCGCGAGCGGCGAAACCGAGAATCTCCAACTCTCGATCCGTCAAGCCTTCGACCAGTTTCGGCATGTCCTGCTCATGCTGTGCTGCCTTTGCCATCACCGCGACATCGAACGCCGAACGCCCCACCGCGACTTCGTGCAGCGCGCGATACAACTGCGAAAAATCGGCGGTTTTCAGCACGTAGCCGTCCGCGCCCGCCTCTAAAAGTGCGTGAACGTAAGTGGGATCGTCGTAAGCGGTCAAGACCAGCACCCGTACATCGGCATTATCATGACGGATACGTCGCGTTGCCTCAACTCCGGTGAGTTCCGGTAGGTGAATATCCATGAGAACGACATCCGGTTGAAGGTCGTGCGCCAGTTTGACCGCTTCCAGTCCGGTCGTGGCTTCGCCTACAATGTCGATGCCCATACTTTCCAGAAACACGCGCGTCCCTTGACGCACCATTTTGTGATCTTCCGCAAGCAGTACCCGCATGGCTGTTTTCCATTTACATTGCATCATTTCATTATAGGATTTTGCCGAATGCACAAATACCGCCAAATGGCGCGTATGAAAAACCCGTTCTTTGATTAGACTGTGCATGAAGATCACTTTTGAGGAGAACAAACGATGGAAACCAAAACGTTCAAAGTCCTGAATATGACCTGCAACGGCTGCGTCAGCACCGTTCGAGGCGAGCTGGAAGGCATTCCCGGCGTGGAAGTGCTGGACATCAACAAAGTCGCACAGCTCGTGACCGTGCAGTGGAATCAACCCGCGTCGTGGAACTCGATTGAACATGCGCTGACCGAGATCGAGTACGCGCCAACGGAAGCGTAAATTTGCCAGTGTCTTAGTTTCAAAAGAAGCCCTTGTTCACTACAAGGGCTTTTTGTTTTCCATTTTACGGGTAATGTCTGGGTGTGAAAGGCGCTCACTTTCGCAGGAGCGCCCCTCGTATGGGTCTAATCTCCTACCGCAGCCGCAGGCTTGAGTTGTGGTTGCTGTGCAGTTTCAGCCTCGACCTTGCGTCCGCGCAGGCGGAGACTGTTGCTGACAACGAAGATGGAGCTGGTCGCCATCGCTCCAGCGGCAAGCATCGGGATGAGCGCACCTGCCATCGCCACCGGAATCAGGATGATGTTGTAGATGAACGCCCAGAACAAGTTCTGGTAGATCGTCCGCATCGTTGAGCGGCTCAGGCTAATCGCACGCGCCACACCGCGCAGATCACCGCTGACCAGCGTCACATCCGACGCTTCAATGGCGATGTCTGTCCCCGTGCCGATGGCGATGCCGACATCCGCCTGTGCCAGCGCGGGCGCATCGTTGATGCCATCACCGACCATCGCGACCCGTTTTCCTTCGCCTTGCAGCTTTTTGACCATTTCCACTTTCTGGCTCGGCAGCACTTCTGCCAACACACGGTCGATCCCGACCTCGCGCGCAATCGCCTGCGCGGTGCGCTCGTTATCGCCGGTAATCATGACGACTTCCAGCCCTTGCGCCCGCAGCGCAGCGACCGCTTCCCGCGATCCTTCTTTGACCGTATCCGCGATGCCCAGAATACCCGATAGCGCCCCATCGACCAGCGTGAGGACGACCGTGCGCCCGCGTGATTGCAGCGCCTCGATCTGGTCATTCAATTCATTCAGGTCATGCCCCTGCTCGCGGATGAAGCGCGGACTGCCAACCCAGACGGCGTGTCCATCGACGGTTGCGCGTACCCCACGACCCGACTCCGCCTCGAAGCTCTGCGGCTGCGTTAGCGCCAGATTGCGCGCCTGTGCCGCTGCGACGACCGCCTGTCCCAACGGATGCTCGCTTCCGCGCTCGGCAATTGCGGTCAGACGCAGCAGATCGCTTTCGCTTATGCCGTCAAGTGCGATGACATCGGTCACGCTCGGTTCGCCGCGTGTGATCGTGCCCGTCTTATCGAGCGCCACCACCTGCAGACGCTTGGCACTTTCGAGCGCTTCGCTGTTCTTGAACAGGATGCCCATTTCCGCACCCCGCCCTGTCCCGACCATGATCGCGGTCGGTGTGGCGAGACCCAATGCACACGGGCAGGCGATCACCAGCACCGCGACCGCGTTCACCAGCGCTACCGTGAAGCCGACCTGACCGATCAGCAGCCACCCCAGGAAGGTCAGTGCCGCCAGTCCAAGCACGACCGGGACGAACACCCCCGACACCTGATCGGCGACGCGCTGGATCGGCGCTTTCGAGCCTTGTGCCTGTTCGACAAGACGCACGATTTGCGCCAATGCCGTCTCCGCACCGACGCGCCGCGCTTCGACGACCAGCCGCCCCTGCTTATTGATAGTCGCACCGATCACCTCGCTGCCCGTCTCTTTGCTGACGGGCAGGCTCTCGCCCGTGAGCATCGACTCATCGACCGACGAGCGCCCCTCGGTGACAATGCCATCGACCGGAAAGCGTTCGCCCGGACGCACGAGCAGCAGATCGCCGATCACCACATCATCGATGGCGACCTCGACTTCCTCTCCCGCCTGAAGCAGCGTCGCGGTATTGGGTGCAAGACCCATCAGCTTTTTGATCGCTTCGCTGGTCCGTCCTTTGGCGCGGGCTTCGAGCAGTTTGCCGAGCGTGATCAAGGTCAGAATGACCGCCGCCGTCTCGAAATAGACATGCGCGCCCACCTCTCCGACGTTGAAGACGATGCCGAGCAGCACGACGATGCTGTACAGGTAGGCTGCCCACGAGCCGAGCGCAATCAGCGTGTCCATGCCGGTCGTGCCATTGCGCGCCGCTTTCCACGCACCGACGGTGTACTGCCGCCCGACGATGAGCTGTACCGGGGTCGCCAGCAGGAAGAACACAAAGGGCCAGCCCGTCCAGAGCAGCCAATTCAGCGCCGGAGTGGGACCAGCAGCGCCGCCTGACATGACCATCCCGCTCATGTCCGCTCCGGCAAAGCTCGCCATGTACAGGTCACGCGCCATGCTGAGCAGGAACAGGGGGATCGTAAACGCCGCCCCGATCAACACCATCCGCTGCTGACGGTCGATCTCTGCCTGCCGTGCAGCGCGTTCGGCATCTTCCGGCGCTTCGGCATTGGACAAGTCGAGTACGCCGTAACCTGCGCCTTCGATCGCTTTGATCAGGTCACCGCGCCGCACCACGTTCGGCAAATACTGAACTGTCGCTTTCTCGGTCGCCAGGTTGACGCTGACTTCCAGCACGCCCGGCTTTTTAGCGACTGCGCGCTCGACGTTGCGCACGCAGCTAGCACAGGTCATCCCGGTGATCGGCAGTTCGATAGAAGTCGTCGCCACGCCGTAGCCCGCATTCCTGACGCGCTCGATCAACTGCGGCAGCGCGACCGCTTGCGGATCAAATTGGATGCTGGCACGCTCGGTCGCCAGGTTCACCGTCGCGGTCTCTACGCCATCGGTTTTCGTCAACGCGCGTTCAACATTGCGTACACAGCTCGCACAGGTCATGCCTGTGATGGGAAGTTCAATTTGTCGGTTCAATACTTCTGTCATGCCAGTACTCCGCTACTTTCCATCACACTATAGTATAGGGTGAGCAGCAAAAGGGTATGCGCTAAATGGCGTGAAGAGTCTCACCGAATATCCGACTGTTTATGGCAATTCTTCAGGGATAGCATACCCCGCGTCGAGTTCGGCGCGACGCTGCGTCACCTGAGCTTGCCACGCACGCTGTTCGTCCGTCCACCATATGGACATATACGCGATGAGCTGCTCGATTTCCTCATCCATAACTGTTCCCTCGAACGCGCCCATCTGATAATGGTTGAGTGGGTTCTGGATGCCGTTCAGGATCACTTGGCGAATAAGCTGGCTGGGGTGTTCCCAAGTATGCCCAGTCGCATCGTGGGGCGGCACGGTGTGCAACCCTAGTTGCTGTGTGTTTGGAACGGTCGATGCGAGCTGCCCCTCGCCTGCATAGCCATGACAGTGCGCGCAGCGCAGGTTGTATACCCTTTCACCTGCTTGTAGATTAGGATCAGCGGCAATGATCGCCGCACGTTCGGGTGAGTCGGTTGGACGAACCGCAATGATCGGCGGTTCAGTGCTGGTCTGGCAGCCTGCAAGCAATGCAATCATGACCAGACCAGACATCATCCGCTCAAAGTGTGTCATGCTCACCCTTTGCAGCAGTTCTGCGAACACTGGCTTCATTCTGGTACTGCGCGGGCTACGAAATCGAACTCCAACCGTACCTGCTCTGCAACGCCGTGATACGCGAGCATGTCATCGTTAAGGATGCCGAAGTCACTACGGTTAACCAACGCGGTTGCCTCGCCGCGTATCTCCTCAAGGCTCCCCAGCGTCAGCCGAATGCTGAATGTCACCGGGCGTGTCACCCCGCGCAGCGACAGATTGCCCGTCACCTGCAAATCAACTGTCTGACCGAGCGCAACCTGATTGGGCAGTCCTGTGAGCGAAGTGGGGACGAACTCCGTGAACTCATAGGCATCCTGAGCGGTCAGCAGAACACAGCAGCGGATCGAATTGTCGCGCTCAGGATCATCCGTCCTTAGGGTGCGCAGATTGATTCGGATTACCCCTAACTGAGAATTTGCCGGGTTCGCAAAATTGATGATGAAGTCACCAGCGATTTGGTTGGTTGTACCAACCGCCGTTCCTGCTGGGATAGTTTCATCGACTGCGAACCGAACCACCGACTCGCTGGTCGAGATACGAAAGAGCTGTGCAGGCATCGTCGTTGGTACTGCCGTTGATACTGTGGTCGGCACTCCTGTTGGCACTGCGGCGCTCGACATGGCAGCCATGTTGTGCGTCGGGTTGGGAGCGATGCTCGTGGCGGTCGGTATGGCCGCTACTTGAAGCGTCGGCACAGCCGCAGCAGCCGTCGGCGCTGCGGTCAGACTGTCCAGTGATAACGTGGGCGCGCTGATGGGGGCGCTGGGTTGGTCGTTCGCGCCCGTGAGGCGAATGAAGATGAATATCCCACCCACGCCCCCGATGATGCCGCCGACAACCATGCCCAACAGAAAAGTGGCAGCGAAGATGGAAGGGAACTTTCGAGCAGGGTTAACATTGTTATAGTTGCTAGCGAAACGCGCCAAGAGTGCCTCCTTAATACAGCTTTCGGTTGAGAATGAGTTCAGGCAGCAGCCAGATCAAGACGGCGCAACAACTGCGCATTGAAAGCGACCACGACTGTGCTGACCGACATGAAGACCGCGCCAATCGCCGGGTCGAGCGTGAACCCGAAAGGCGCGAGTACGCCCATCGCCAGCGGAATCGCTACGACGTTGTAGCCCGTCGCCCAGATCAGGTTCTGGATCATCTTGTTGTAGGTGACGCGGCTGAGGCGAATGATCTTCACGATGTCCAATGGGTTCGAGCGCATCAGGATGATGCCCGCGCTTTCGATGGCAACATCTGTCCCCGCGCCGATGGCGATGCCCACGTCAGCAGTCAGGAGCGCGGGCGCGTCGTTCACACCGTCACCGACCATTGCCACTTTATTGCCACCCTGTTGCAGTTCGCGCACCTTGTCCGCCTTGTGTTCGGGCAGCACCTGCGCGAAAAACATGTCGATGCCCAATTCCTTTGCGACCGCCGCCGCGACCGCTTCGCTGTCTCCGGTGAGCATCGCCACTTTTAAGCCGAGATCGTGCAACTGCTGAACAGCGGCTCGGCTCTCTTCGCGGATGACATCGGCGATAGCGAACAAGGCGAGAATGGCTTTCTCGTTGGTCAGGTAGATCACCGATTGTCCCGCTCGTTCCGCACTCTGCTTCGCGGGTTCCAACGATGCAGGAACAGGCAAAGCGAGTTGTTCGAGCAGGCGCGGTCCGCCCATGAAATAGGTCGTGCCGTCTACGACCGCTTTCACGCCGCGACCCGCCAGGCTCTCGAATCCGGTCACGGGAGCGGGTGCTGTGCCGCGTCCCTGCACATACTGACGAATCGCCTGTGCCGTCATATGTTCGCTGTCGCCTTCCAGCCCGGCGGCGATGCGCAATGCGTCCGCTTCACTTATGGTGTCAACTGCGACCTGCACGACGCCCTGTTCGCCTTTGGTGAGCGTGCCAGTTTTGTCGAAGATGATGACATTCAGGTCTTTTGCGCTTTCCAGCGCAAGCCGTTTGCGGATGAGCAAGCCACTCCGCGCCGCCAGTGTGGTCGAAATTGCCACCACCAGCGGCACTGCCAGACCGAGCGCGTGCGGGCAGGCGATCACCAGCACCGTGACCAGCGCTTTCACCGCGTTGGAGACATCGCCCGTGAACACCAACCAGCCGACCAACGCTAAAATCGCTGCGACCACAGCAATAATCGTCAGGTAAAACGCCGCACGCTGTGCCAGCGTTTGTGCCTTCGATTGGCTTTTCTGCGCCTCATCGACCAGGCGCATGATGCCCGCCAGCGCCGTTTTCTCGCCAATCTGCTGGATTTCGACGCGCAGTGACCCCGATCCGTTGACCGTGCCGCCAATGACCGCATCGCCGGATTTCTTGTCCAGCGGACGGCTTTCCCCGGTGATCATTGCCTCATCGACGCTGCTCTCGCCTTCCGTGACCACGCCATCGGCAGGGATGCTCGCGCCGGGACGGATCAGCACGCGGTCCCCTGCTTTAAGCTGGCTGACTTCGACTTTTTCAGTCTCGCCCGACGCGAGCAGGCGTTCAGCAGTATCGGGCAGCAGCTTCGCCAGCTCGCGCAGCGCGCCTTGCGCCTGACTCACGCTGCGCAGTTCGATCCAGTGACCGAGCAGCATTACCGCGATCAGCGTCGCCAGTTCCCAGAAGAAATCCATCGCGGGCATCGCACCGGTCATACCCGGTGTTTCGATTGGCGGAAAGAAAAAGATCGCGATGCTATAGAGGAACGCCGTCGTGATGGCGAGCGAGATCAGGGTCATCATACCCGGCTGCCGCAGCGCCAGTTCCTGCCGCGCCATGCTGAGGAACGGTAAGCCGCCGTAGAAGAAGATGAACGTCCCCAATACCGGCTCGATCAGGGCGCTGCCGGGAAACTGTGGCATCGTGAAGCCGAGCAGCGACTGCACCATTGGCGAATACAGCACGACGAGGACGGTCAGCGGCAGGACGACGAAGAAGCGATTGCGCATCATCGTCGCGTGACCTTCGTGCATCACGCCATGTCCGGCATGTGTAGCGTGAGCGTCGTGAATCATATGCGCTGTCTGAGCGGGTTCCGGCTTGACGAGTTCATTGGCGCGATAGTCAGTGCTGTGGGCAGCGTGGTCGGCAGCATGTTCAAGCGGTGAGGCGGGCGCGTCCGCAGTGGTGTGCATCCCGTCGGCGTGGCTGTGCACAGGATCGGGTGAGACGTTCATCGCATGATGGTCGTGATGATCCGCACGTGACCGCGCTTCGTCTGGAGAATTTGTCATAATCCGTTACCCCTGTTCAAGCAATCTGACGTTTCATTTACCCTTACAGCTTGTGACCAACTGCCGCACATCACACATGCGCCATACAGCGTGCTCAAGGGGTTTAGTTTCCCGGCGGTTGAATCATCAGCGGATTTTGTCGAGTAGCGGCGACTGCCCGCTGTTGACTCGTCCGCTGCTCGTCGTTCCACATCGTTTTGATATAGGCAGTCACCAATGCAATTTGCGCGTCGGACAACTGATCGCCAAAAGCCGGCATCGGATAGAAATTTGCCGGGTCGGTCAGACTGACACCGCCCTCACGGGTATATCGGATCAGGAAATCGTCGGTATGATGCCAGGTGTGTCCCGTTTCATTATGGGGTGGCGCGCCTACGCGACCTGTTGCGTCAGGCTGATTGGGCGCATTCGGGAACTGCCCTTCGCCATTCGCTCCATGACAGGATGCGCAGTTTTGCGCGTAGAGCTGCTGCCCTTGCGCGATTTCTTCGTTGTCAAATGTGATCCCACTCACGATGATCACTGTGGGCTGATTGCCACAGCCGACGAGGATCAATCCCGAAAGTGCAATCAGCACGAGCCAACCGATTCTCATCGTGTGGCGCTCCAGGCATGTCGATTACGGTGTCGGATCGACATACAGCCGGGTTCGACGACAGCAGTAGGTGCATCCGGCGTTGTCGGACTGCACGCCGCGACGACCACAACCATCACAATCGACCCACAAACCACAAGAAATTATCGATACGGCTCACGGCACTTCTCCACTCTTATAACGATTCAAGATTATGGCAGTTCAAGAGAGCATCTGCATACGCCATTTGGCGGGGTAAAACGGGGCAAAAGATAGGCGATTTAGCGGGTTAAGGTTTTGAGAATCATCGCTACCGTAGGCTCAAGCGTATCGTCAATGCCAGGGATGAGCGATATGGCTCCAACATCCATGCCACAAAGTATGCCTGGCATGAGTCACTCATTGAAGGCAAGTCGAACAATATAAAAAGGACAAACATGAAGATGTTTCGCGGCGTTTTAGCACTTTTGGCACTTCTGGTAGTTGTGGCGGCTGTTCCAGCGGCGATGGCGGATGCACCTGTCGAAGGGCGGATCGGTCGTGCTGAACTGCGTTTCATGGAAGGCATGATCGACCATCATCAAATGGCAATCGATATGGCGCTCGACTGCCTGGCGCGTGAAGATGTTTCCGACACACTCCGCACCGAGTGTCAGGCGGTCATCGACTCGCAGCAGCCAGAGATCGAGCAGATGCAGGGGTGGCTGCTGGCGTGGTACAACGTCGATTACGCGCCGATGCCGATGTCCGATATGATGGGCATGATGGGTGACGACATGGCAGGGATGGAAGGCATGGAAGGAATGCCCGCGACTGACCCCGCGATGATGATGGGCATGTTCGCAGGCTTTAACCGTCTGGAAGGGACGGATTACGAAGTCGCCTGGCTGGAATCGATGACCGATCACCACGACGACGCAATCCATATGTCCGAACGGCTGCTGGAACGTGATGCGGACAGCGCCGCACACGCCGAACTGCGTGACCTCGCGCAGCAGATCATCGATGCACAGACCGAAGAAATCGCCCGCTATGAGGACATGCTCACGACCATGAGCGCGGGGTAATTCTTTACGGGAGCGACAGTCTAACCCTATGACTGCCGCTCCTTTCTGGTCTTGTTGGCAATCACTGTTGTGTCCTCCAATCCGCAGCGATTATGTCGTTACGCTGCGCTGACGACACCAACAGGAATGCATATCCGTCAAAAATGAGCATAGAGGAGCGTGAAAAATGCACTATACCAGTCCCGAAATACAGCATTGTGTCGACTTATGTCAGTCATGTCATGCGAGTTGCCTGGCGACGGTGAGTCATTGTCTGAAAATGGGCGGCGAACATGCGTCGTCATCGCATATCAACATTCTGCTGGACTGCGCGGCAACCTGCGCCACTTCCGCCGACTTCATGCTGCGCGGTTCGGAGATGCACGGACGCACGTGCGGCGTATGCGCCGAAGCCTGTGAACGCTGCGCTCAGGACTGCGAACGGCTGGCCAATGGCGATCAGCAGATGCTCGCCTGCGCCGCGATTTGCCGCCAATGCGCCGAGTCCTGCCGCATGATGGCGACCGCCGCTGCGTAATCAACACTCTATCGTTCAGTGCAAAGTGGGCAGGAGAAGAAAGCTTCTCTGCCCGCTTTTCGTTTATTTATCCTATGATGAAGAATAACTACGCAGGTATCCCTCATCCCCCGACCCCTTCTCCCACAAGGGGAGAAGGGGAGAAACGCAGTAGCAAGTCCCTCTCCTCTTGTGGGAGAGGGATTTAGGGTGAGGGCTGTGTAGTTACGATGAAGAATATGTTGTATATCAACTTTATGTCCGCGATCGGTCGAAGGAAAATTTCATGTCTCCCATTCGTGTGGTCTTAGCGGATGATCATGCCGTCGTGCGAAAAGGCATCCGCGAATTCTTGGAAGAAGACCCGGAAATTGAAGTCGTCGCAGAGGCGAACGACGGTGAAAAAGTCATAGACCTCATCCTCCAGTTCAAGCCGGATGTCGCCGTGCTGGATGTCCGTATGCCGGGCGCAACGGGTATCGAGGTGACGACCTGGATCAGATCACAAGCGCTGTCCATCGGAGTCTTGATCCTGTCGGCGTTCGACGACGACGCATTTGTGATCGCCGCAGTGCAGGCAGGTGCCAATGGCTACGTGCTGAAGAATGCTGAAGCCGAGCAGATCATCGATGCCGTTCGCCGCGTGTCTTTAGGACACTCGGTCATCCCGTCCGATATCGCGGGTTCGCTCATTCGCCACCTGATCGACGAAAAGAGCGCCCCATCCACGCCCGCACCGGAGCTGCTTACAGAGCGAGAACGCGAGGTTTTGCAGTTGGCGGCGACAGGGCTGACCAATCGTGGCATCGGCGTCCAGTTGTCGATCAGCGACCGCACCGTTCAGGGACATCTCGCCAGTATTTATGCAAAACTCGGCGTCGGCAGTCGTACAGAAGCCGTCACCAAAGCGCTCCAAATCGCTGCTATCCAACTTCGTGAGGGTAACGCATGACACGTACACACCTTGCTGCCCGATTTTATGGGCTGAGAGCACAGGTTTTGCTGTGGACAGTGCTGCCTCTCACGATCCTGCTCATCATTTTCTCGGTCACGGGCGTGCAGGGTCATCAAGCGGCAATGAAAAACCTCGCCTCGCAAGAGAACAGTCGGCTGGTGTTGGCACTCGCTCAACTCATTGCGCTTGAACTCGAAAACGTATCGCTCCGCGAGGATATTTCAGTCGAGCAAGTCTCTGCGACCGCCTTGGATTTGGAACAATGGTTGTCCATCGATCATGCGGAGGCGGAAAGCTCGGTCGTTCTCCTTAACCAGAGTGCGGACATCCTTTTTCAATGGGGCGATCTGCTGCCGACGGGCAGTTCAAGCGGATGGCTGGGCGTTGCCGAAGCGCTTGCCGGGCAGCACGCGGTCGTCTTCACCTCGGATACGATGCACGGCGAGATCGTCGCTTATGCCCCAATCCCAAACCGGACTTGGGCTTTAATCATTCGCGAATCGTGGCACGCACTCACTGCCCCGCTCATTCGCTACGAGCAGGTGCTGCCGTTCATCCTGTTCATCGCGCTGGCGACCTCTTCACTGATCCTGTTCTTTGGGCTGCGCTATGTGGTGCAGCCGCTGCACGAGCTGAGCTTACGCGCTGCCCGCATTGGGCAAGGCGAATTTGACGCGGCGAAAACGTCTATCCACGGCGTGCGCGAGATCGAAGAGCTGCGCCGTTCGCTGCATGATATGGCGGAACAGGTACACAAACATCAAGCCGCGCTGCATGATTATGTGGGGGCGGTCAACCACGCGCAGGAAGAAGAACGTTCACGCCTGGCGCGTGAACTGCATGATGAAACCGTGCAATCGCTGATCGCACTCGGTCATAAAGCACAGATGATCGAGCGGATGTTGACGCGCCAACCGGAACAAGTCCTGGGACGTGTCGAGGAAATGCGCCAGATGATCGCGCAATCCATCGAAGAGATTCGCCGATTCAGCCGCGCGCTGCACCCGCATTATCTGGAAGAGTTAGGATTGTTGGCGGCACTGGAAACGTTGACGCGCGATGCGCAAGCTGTATTCATCGTGAAAGGAACATTGCCGCGCATGACATCCGAAGGCGAATTAGCATTTTATCGGATCGCGCAGGAGGCTTTGAACAACGCAGTGCGTCATGCTACTTCCAAGATGCTCCGTCTTGAATTAAGCGTTGAGGGCGCACGCACGACGCTGCGCGTGTGTGACGATGGCAAAGGGTTCGTTGTACCGACTCACTTCACCGATCTAACACAGGCGGGACACTTTGGTTTGATGGGAATGCGCGAACGGGCGATATTGGTCGGGGGCGCGTTTGCGGTTGTATCAGCGCCGGATAAAGGAACACAGGTTACGCTCACCCTTTGATGTGTTCCTGCCCGTAGTGATATGTCTTGGCGATCACCGTGATCACATTCTTGACCTCGCGTTCGAGTGTGAAACGGGACTGGCAGGAAAGTAGAGCGTCTCCCCCTCGCGGCGAACGCTGATATTTTCGACCACGCTACCCAGGACGCTATATGTTTCATGTGCATGTGAGCGAATTCGCGGAACTCGGCTGGATGGGCTTCTTCAACGCGGTCAACGACGCAAATTACCCGGCGGCGCTGGCGGAGGTCAGGTTGGATGACGAACAGGACTTCAGAGCGATGAACGGGTCAATATCGACAGGTGCCCCGTCCGCTACCCGTAGGACGACACAGTTTTGCCATGAGGAGCGATGCGAAACATCGCCCGGCACAAGCCAAAGGCAAAACCGCAGGCGAAGCATCGATCGGCTTTAGCGAGACGGAGTGGCGTACTGTGGTGTGTTGCAAGTCGTGCCTAACTTGTCCGCTTTGACCGGAAAGCGGCTCACTTCAGGGGCGCTCATTCCATCGTTTACGCCCTGGTCAATCTCTACTATCTCTTCGGTGACAAAAAGGTTCAATGAATTCAAGATCAAATCCGCGAGATCGACACCATCCTTGAACGGTCGTCGAAAGCTAAGGATAAACGAACAGCCCTGGCGATTGCCAGGGCTGTTCGTTTATCCGTTCATGCACTTCGCTGCTGCTTAGTTGGTGAATGTATATTGCATGTCGCTGTTGCCACTTTCCTGCAGGACGATCTGACCGCCGACACGGACGGTCAGAGTCCAGTTGGGATAGGCGCCTTCGCAAGATGAGTACTGTGCGACCTTGACACTATAGTTTCCTGAAGGCGCACCGTTCTCAGGCCAGAAGATATTCTCGACGCCGGATACCCTGCCCTCTGGGCAATTCGCATTCGAGTCCACATCCAGCTCACCGCCCGTGCTCGACTGCCTGGCTTGATAGCTAATGGTTTCGCCGTTCGGCTCCGTCACTTCCAGGTCCATGTCAGCTGTGTTAGCCCAACTGAGCGTCACCTGTACTTGACCCGTGCCGAGCGTCACAGGTGCGTAGGCGGGGAATAAATCAATCGCATCGTTCGTGGTGAGCTGGATCAGGTCACTGCCATCGACGGCGATGCTGTAGATTTCATAATCACCATCTTGGTCGCCCGCAAACGCGATGCGTGTCCCATCATGGGAGTAAGCGGGCAAACCATCATTCGCACTGTTGTTTGTGAGGTTAGTCAGGTTAGTGCCATCGACAGCCATGCTGTAGATGTCAAAATCGCCATCCTGGTTGCTCCGAAACACGATATGAGTTCCATCAGGCGAGTAGGACGGCTGAACATTCTCCGCACCATTACTGGTAAGCTGGGTCAGGTCACTGCCATCGGCAGCCAGGATGCTGTGGATTTCGTAGCTACCGCTTTCAGCACTCCCGAAAACAATACGAGTTCCATCGGGCGAATAAGCCGGGTCGACTTCATTGGTCGGGGTATTGGAGAGGCGGATCAGGTCGCTCCCATCGGCAGCCAACATGCTGTAAATTTCGAAGTTGCCGTCTCGGTTTGACCGGAATACAATGCGTGTACCATCGGGCGAATACGTGGCTTCAATGTCGCCACCTGCATTATTGGTCAGGTTAATCAGGTCGGTGCCATCGGCAAACATCGTGTAGATTTCAGCGTTGCCGTCCCGGTCGGTGGTGAAAGCGATGCGTAAACTATCCGGCGAAAAAGCAGGTTCTGCATCGTTTGCTTCATTGGTGGTAATGCGCGTCCTCTGAGACCCGTTCGCAGTCACAGTGTGGATTTCATTGTTGCCATCTTGGTTACTGTGGAAAGCAATGAGTCCGGTAGGGATAGGGGGTTGTTGAATAAGGGCGCGGGTGTGCAGTTCTTTTTGTGATTGCTCTGCATTCGCTTGCGCCACTTTAGCGCCAATCAAAACTATGCTGATACTCAGTGCTGCCGTGATAAACAATTGTCGAACATGGTATTTATGAGGTGCAATTGTCACGCGGCACGTCCCTAGCGTATACAAGATTCGATTTTGAAGTTATATGCTTATTTTTGAAAAGTAACGGAAATTTTCACAATTAATTCATACAGTAATTGATGTTGCCCCAATAAACAGAGTAACAGCGGCTCCGAGTGAGCTTGTACAATGGATCGTCACAAGCAGAGCAGGAATGGGACGTCAGAGCGCGTTCAGCGAGGGGGTTGGCGCAGGCGGCAGCGTATCGTCATTCTGGATGCAGTGTGCGATGGCGGGAAACACACGACGCCAGGAGAAATTTACGCGAGGGTGCGTGCGGTGGACACATCGGTCGAGCGTTCGACACTCTATCGAACTCTCAACCTGTTCATCGAACTTGGTCTGGTCGTATCCGCCCAACCAGGGGACGATGAAACCTACTATGAAATCGCAGCCTCCCATCCGCACCATCACCTTGTGTGTCGTCGCTGTGGTGTCGAGCAGGAAGTATCGGACGATGTTATGCAAGGTTTGGCGCACCAAATGCGAAAGGATCACGGCTTTCAAATCGAGGCATCGCATTTGGTGTTTTCAGGGCTATGCGCCGCTTGTCTCACGTTTCAGGGATGACCGATGCCAGTCGCCAACCAGCGTGTTGCAGTGAGCGCGATCACTTCCAGCGCATCGTGACTACCCTGATCGAGACCTTTCTCGAAGTCGCCCTCGATTTGCGCCATCTGATTGGTGATGTGCGCGAAGCAGATCACGTCTTTGGTGCGTGCCTGTGCATAGGCGTAAAGCGCGCTTGCTTCCATCTCGACCCCTAAAATCCCTTGCGCGCGCGCATTCTCAATCGCCTGGGTTGTCTCTCTGAAGGGTGCGTCCGTCGTCCAGGTCGCGCCGCACAGCACCCGTACCGAAGCATCGCTGAACGCATTTTCGAGACGGGTCAATAAACTGGGTCGCAGCTCGCTGAAGGCGGCGGGTGGCAGATAATGATAACTCGTCCCTTCATCGCGCAGCGCCCGTTCGATGAGGACGAAATAAGGCGGCTGACCTGCAAGGACGATCTGTCCGGCTGACGTGATGCTGATCAGCAGCTGACAGCCAGACGCGAACAATTCTTCCGCGACCAGCACCGCGAACGACGCGCCAACGGCATAGGGAACGATCCCAAACTGAATCGTTTGATGCTCGAAAGCGTAGAGTTTCGTGTGGTAACACGCCCAGTGGGGATGAACAGTCGCTCTCCCCGATTCCATAAGATGCTGTGCCAGATCGCCGTCAGGGTCGAGGATGCAGATAGACGGTATGCTGCCTTCCGGTATCGTTTTTTGTCGATGCGCTTCACGCAGCATGTTTTCCACGGTGAATACAGACGCGGCATCGTAGTCTTTATTGCTTAGAATGGGTGACGGCATTGTCTCAGGCACTTTCATGGATGCTCATGCTGGCATCGCTGACGGTTTTTCTACAGTAGCAATAGACGAAGCGCTGCTCGGTTCCCCAGGGCGTATGATGTGACTCCTGGGTACTGTCGATTAGGCTGAACTGACTCCCGAATACGCCATGCAGCGCGGTCGCATCATACCGTGCTGTAGCGAGTCCGCTGCATTTCTCCGGGCCATCCGGCGCAAAAGTAGCCACGATGATATGTCCGCCCGGTTTGATGGCGTGCAACACCTGATCGATATACCCTTTTTGCTGGAGGGGGTCGGTCAGGAAATGAAATACCGCTCGGTCATGCCACACATCGTAGCGGTGACGGGCGAGCGGAATGGTAGTGATGTCGCCAATCAGCCAGGTGAGGCGGGAAGCGGCGGCATGAACGCGCGTGCGGGCGACCTCAAGCGCTTCCTGAGCGATGTCCAACAAGGTGATGTCGGTATACCCTGCTTCCAGCAGATCGTCCACGAGTGTCGATGCGCCTGCCCCTACATCGATGATCGAGGCGTTTAGTGCGACCTGCGTCGCTTGAATGAACGCCAGAGACAATTCAGGATGCGTCTGATACCAGCTTACATCGTCAGCCGCTTTCGTTCGGTAGACCTGCGACCAGTGTGCTTTTGTGTCCATGATGAATAAATCCCTTTGAGTACGGTTGAGATGATTTTAACCATGACAGGCATGTTTGAACCGTCCGAGTCCAAGAAAATTCTTCAGCCCTGTTTAATTACCTCGTCGCTGCGACCATGCCGAAGAGCCATGTAAACACGAGTATGCCACCTAGGATCCAAATGCCAACAATCACGGACGCCGCCGTTCGGTTGATGGGTTTACCCTGTGCCGCCAGGGCTTGCGCCTGCTCACGACATTCCGCCAGCACGTCCGGCGGGATCATCCTAAGCGCGAGCGTTACGCCCAACGGGATCAGGATCAAATCGTCCAGATACCCAAGCACGGGGATGAAATCCGGGATCAGGTCAATTGGGCTGAAGGCGTAAGCCACGACGAACGCAATGAACACTTTAGCGTACCAGGGCACGCGCGGGTCGCGATAGGCGAGGTAGAGCGCGAATACCTCGTTTTTCAGATGACGTGCGCGCTTGCGTATGGGTTCCAACATGAAAACCGCTCCTTGACCGCCATCCTAGAATCTTCACGCTGATACCTCCTTACGATATGCCATCAACCGCATCGCATTGCCGACGACGACCAATGTACTGCCTTCATGCAGGACAACCGCGAAGCCAAGCTGAACGATCCCCAAGACGGAAGTCACAATCAATAGTACGATTACGCCGAGCGAGATGGCTAGATTCTGCTGAATGATTTGTCGGCTGGCGCGGCTCAATCCGACCGCGAAGGGTAGCTTGCTCAGGTCATCTCCCATCAACGCGACATCCGCCGTCTCCAGCGCGACCGCAGTTCCCGCGCCGCCCATCGCAATCCCGACTGTGGCGGCAGCCAGTGCGGGCGCGTCGTTCACGCCGTCACCAATCATGGCGATAGCGTTGTACTTGCCCTCCCACTGCTTGATGATCCTGAGCTTGTCCTCTGGCAGCAGTTCTGCCTGCACTTCGGTCAAGCCGACCTGCGCGGCAATGTTGCCGACCACTACCCAAGACTAAATTGATCCCAATATCCCTATCGTCAATTGGGCTTACTCCAGCACAGGTTGAGCAGTGGCTTGTGACATCGTTTGTAGTCTGTTTGGCGTATGCCGCTTTGCCAGGAACGCGACAGCCGTCGCCGCCAGCGCGAGGAAGACCACCCCCCATAAGACGGGCTGGTAGCTGCCAAAACGGTCGAACAGCAGGCTGACACCCAGCGGAGCGGCAGTGCTAGTCAGCGTCAGGCAGACCGTCATGACGCTGGAGATGCGCCCATAGTGCGATACGCCGTACAGTTCTGCCAGGATTGACGGACGCGCCAGCGTCACCGCACCTTGTGCCGCGCCGAACAGCAGAATGAAGCCGACGATCCACAGCGGCGCTGTGCCGACGAGCAGCAGCATGAGCGCCAGCGCTTGCAGCGCGAACACGCCGATCACGATCACCCGGCTGGAGAAACGCTGATCGAGCGGCGCAAAGATGACGCGACCAACCACCTGCATGATGCCGATCGCGCCGGCGGCGAAAGCCGCTGTGCTGGACTCGATGCCCGTTCCGATTAGGAACGGGATGAAATGCACCCGGATCGCCGCTGCCGACAAGGAAATCAAGCCGAAACTGAGCGTGAGCATCCAGAAAATGCGTCCGCTCAACGCTTCCCGAAACGAGATACCTTCCGGGGCAGCGGGTGTTTCACCGACGATCACCGCCGCGCCGTCGGGCAGCAGCCCGAGGTCTGCCGGACGGCGGCGCAGGATCAAGGCGTGCAGTGGGATCGTCATGCACGCCAGGAAGATGCCGAGAAGCAAGACCGCTGTGCGCCAGCCGAAGCCGCGCAGGAGCGCATCGGAGAGCGGCAGAAAAATCGTACTTGCCAGCCCCGCTGCAAACGTGACCACCGCCAGGGCGGTGCCGCGCTTGTGGTGAAACCACTGCGCGATCACGGCGAACGCGGGTTCGTACAAGACCGCTGCCGCGCACATCCCTAACCCCGCCCAAACCAGGTAGAACGCGGTCAGACTGGTAACCTGGGACCAGGCGATGACGAGCAGCGATGCGCCGACCGAGCCAACGCTCATCAGCACCCGTGCGCCGCGCTGGTCGATCCACGCGCCGACGGGAAATGCCATCGCCCCAGTGACCAGCCACATCAGCGAAAAGCCGCCCGTTAGCTCGGCGCGCGACCAGCCGAGATCGGTTTCCATCGGCGTGAGAAATACCGAGAACGCATAGTAGATGATGCCCCACGAGATTGTCTGTGTGACCGCCAGGGTGATCGCGATGTACCAGCCGTAGAAAGGCTTGGTTTTGGCATTTGGCTTCAAAACAAAGTTCCAATCGTCATGGCGGCTAAAACAACGGGTCTGCGCGTGGCAAGCCGCAAACCTAATTCATTAACGCGTGCGCGCTGGCTACGATCAGCAGCTCGTCTGACAACCACAGGGACTTGATCTTACCTTCCGCTGTAGAGTGTCACACGTGAGGGGTCACACCTCAAACATTACCGGCCAGATCACACGACCCGCCGCACGCTCGCCATGTGCTACCTGATCTGAAAATACATCCAGAACCCCCGCGACAAGTGGACATGCCATACCTGCCGCCCGCGATGTCACCACAGGGGTTACGGGAAATGCTTTTGCGGAGGCTGATGCCGGATGCAAAGGTAATGTGATCGATCTGGCAACTGAAATCAGGGAATGTGCCATGCGGATTGCCGCATCTGCATCCACCGCCATAAAGCAGATTGGCTCACTCGGCTCAGTTTCCTTGACCCGTGTATAGCCGACGATGACGCCGTCTCTCAGCCAAACCTCGCTGCTGATAAGGCGATTAGGACTTATCCAGTCAAATACTGACTCACCCGGATATAGGGCGAAATCGACCGCGCTTTCCTCATATTCCCACAGTGCGATCAGCACCGGAATATCTGTGTGGGTCACTGCACGGGTTTGCAGGGGAACGGACGAAACTGCACTCAGCATTTCATGAGTAATTTCGACGCTGGCAGTACCATGCTGATGAACTCGATACCCAAAGCGTGGGTAATATGTGTCGTGACCGAGTAGAAAGCTCAGCACATAGCCCTGTTCGCGTGCGCGTGCATGTCCTGCCTTAATCAGTTCGGCACCAATCCCCTGCTTCTGATATTCTGGCAGAATGGCGATTGGTCCCAGGCTGACAGCGGCAATTTCTGCACCCATCAGGCGCATCCGCTGACGCAGAAACAGCACATGCCCAACCACGCAATCGTCCTGCTCTGCCACCAGTGACCAAGCAGGGTCAAATGAGCTGTGTTGCCGTGCCAGCGCGATAATCTGTGGCTCGGCCATATCACCGAACGCACGCCAGTTGACCTCGGCAATCGCCTGGGTATCGGCGCTGGTTTCATGTCGGATGTTCATTCATTTTTTCCTCCTCTGTTATCGTGCTGTACTGTTGCCCCCAGACCAGCATCATCTCATGAACAGCAGGTGGAGTCGCAGCACGCCGCCGGGTCTGACCCGCTGTCGGTCGTGATGGTTTGCAGCGCAATCAAAGGTTGAAGTGAGAAGCCGTTCGCGCCGATGAAGCCGTTTACCCCGATGCTGTCGAGAGAAAGCAGCGCGGGCTGTACATTGGCGGTTGTGGTGCAGCACGAACCGCCGTCGCCATCGAGGTCGGTGCTGCACACGCCCGTTTCCGGGAGGCACAACTGCACATCGCGCGCGGCTTCCCAGTCCCCTGCCAGCGCCGCCACGACTGAACGCACCTGCTCATAACCCGTCGCCAGCAGGAACGTTGGCGCGCGTCCATAGCTTTTCATGCCGACGATGTAGAAGTCGCGTTCCGGGTGGCGCAGTTCCGCTTCCCCATGCGGGCGTACCGTGCCGCACGAGTGAAGATTGGGGTCGATCATCGGCGCGAGCGCCCGCGTGCTTTCCAGCGAGGAGTCGAGATCGAGCCGTAATTCGCGCAGTATGTCGAGCTGTGGACGCGCGCCCGTCGTCGCGATGATCTCATCCACCTGCACCGTCTCCAACCCGATGGGCGTTTCCCCAATTACATCCACGCTGCTTTCGCCCAACGCGATCTGACGAATGCGAAACGGCGAGAGGATCGCAATCGTCCCCGCATCGACGAGCGCTTGAATGCGCGTGCCGAGCCGCCCACGTGCTGACAGTTGATCGCTCGTGCCGCCGCCGTACACCTGCTGTAGAGCCTTGCCGCGCATCGCCCAGGCGATCTCGGTCTGAGAAAATTCCCCTTTGAGTTCTGCAAGTGTGAGCAGTGCATTGATCGCGGAATGACCACTGCCGACGACCATCACGCGACGATTTGCGTAGCGTTCACGATCAGCCCCACACACATCGGGAATGCCGTAGAAGATATGCCCTGCGCTGCGCTTCTCCCCCACAGCGGGCAGACCGTTCGAGCCAAGCGGGTTGGGCTGCGTCCACGTCCCGGACGCATCGATCACGGCGCGTGCTTCGATGAGCGCCTCTTCACCATTCGCATAGACGACGTGCAAGACGAATGGCGCTTCATCGCGTCCGGCGTCCTTCATCTTGTCGATGTTGTGACGGCTGACGGCGACCACGCGGGCGTTCAGGTGAATGTGATCGCGCACGTCGGGGAGATCGGCGAACGGCTGCATGTATCGCTCGACCAACGCATCGCCCGTCGGCAGTTCGTCTTTCGGCGGCATCTGCCAGCCGTGCGCCGTCAAGTGGCGCACCGTCGCACTATCGACGGTGAATTCCCAGGGCGAGAACATACGCACATGTCCCCACGCGCGCACGCTCGCGCCGATGCGGTCGCCCGCTTCAAACACGATCGGCGTTTCGCCGCGTTCGAGCAGATGCGCTGCCGCCGCTAACCCGGCCGGACCCGCCCCGATGACCACGACGGGAAGCTTTTGAATTGTCATGATTTACATCCTTTATCGTAAAAAGACGATGAAACGAGCAAAAAAAGAGCGCCGACCGCGCATCAAAGCACGCTGCCGACCTGTCTTTTGAACCACGCCACGTTATCACCATCCAGGCAGTAGCAGGTCGCCGGACCTTCAATGGTGCCGCACACCAAGCCCGCATCGCGCAGCACTTTGAGGTGCTGCGAGACGGTCGCCTGAGCCAGCGGCAGCACCTCGACGATATCGCCGGTGATGCACTGCGGGTTTTCGCTCAGGTAGCGGAAAATCTGCATCCGCGCCGGATGTCCGAGCGCTTTCATCATGTGCGAAAGCCGCTCTTCGTCAACGGTGAGATCATAGACTTTGGTCGTGTGGTTTGTGTTCATAATCGTAATTTTACGATTAAAGGTGTACATGTCAAGTCCGTGTTTTTCAGAAGCGGTTTTTACCTTGATCTTGCACCCGTTTGACGATCTGCATATAATTCAATCCATATTGAAGCAATTCAGACTAGTGTAAGCTACGGAGTGAAATCATGGCGAAACGAGTGCTTTTCCTCTGCACAGGCAATTCGGCGCGTTCACAGATGGCGGAAGCGTTCATGCGCAAACTGGCGGGCGATAAGTACGAAGCCTTCAGCGCAGGCATGGAGCCAAAAGGTCTGCATCCGATGACCGTTGAGGTCATGCAGGAGGTCGGGATCGATGTCAGCGGACAGCGCTCGAAAGGCATAAAGGAGATCATGGGGCGTTTCACGTTCGACGATGCGATCATTGTGTGTCGCAAAGCCGAAGATGACTGCCCGAAGTTGAGCGCGGACGCGCGTCGTATTCATCGTTGGATTTTTGAAGACCCGGTGCGCATCGAGGGAACCGACGAAGAAAAACTTACTAAGTTCCGTGAGGTACGCGACCAGATCGAAGCTCGAATCAAATTGTGGCTCGATGAGACGGCGGAAGCCGAGCGGGTCGGGTAGGCGATGACGACCCAATCGCTCTCCGTGCATCCGCCAGAGTTCATCAAGCTGCTGGCGAACGATGTGCGTTGGGGGCTGCTCAAAGCGCTCACCCGCAGCGATCAACAGGTGAACGAACTGGTGACGCTGCTTCAACAGCCGATGAACCTGGTCTCGTATCACCTGAAAAAGATGCGCGATGACGCGCTCGTGACCACCCGCCGCAGCGAGGCGGACGGACGCGATGTATACTACAGTCTCGATTTGGAGCGCCTTCGCGCACTCTATCTTGAAGCAGGCGCTGCGCTGCACCCCAGTATCGGACTTGCGCTGCCATCCGTTGACCTGTCTCGACTATCTCCACATCGCGTCCTGTTCGTCTGCACGCACAACAGCGCGCGCTCACAGATGGCGGAAGGGCTGCTGCGCCATCTCGGTCAGGATAAAATCTCGGTTTCCAGCGCCGGCAGTCAACCCACCCGCATTCATCCGGACGCGATCCACACGATGGATCAATTGGGGATCGACATCCGTGAGCAGCAGCCGCGCCCACTCGCGGATTTCGCTGAACACCCCTTCGACACTGTGATCACCGTCTGCGACCGCGCACGCGAGATTTGCCCGACGTTTCCCGGACACGGGACACAACTTCACTGGGGATTCCGCGATCCGGTCGTCATCCAGGAGGAACAGGAACGCCGCCTCGCGTTTCAATACATCGCCGGACGATTACGAACACGGATCGAGTATTTTCTCGTGAGCTTAATGAAGGAAAGCGACCATTGAATACGATCACCATTTTCGGAGATATTCACGGCAATCTACCCGCTTTGGAGGCGGTCTTTGCAGACATGGAAAGCCGTAAGCTCGACAACCTGTATTGCTTAGGCGATCTGGTCGGCTATGGCACGTTTCCAAATGAGGTCGTCGATCTCATCCGCGCACATGGTATTCCGACGTTGATGGGCAACTACGATCAGGGTGTGGGCAACAGCAGTGACGACTGCGGCTGCGCCTATAAAACGGACATCGAGCGCAAGCGCGGCGAACTGTCGATCGCGTGGTCGAACGCGCACACCACCGATGACCACAAAGTGTTTTTGCGCGCTCTGCCCGCGCATATCCCGATGCAGATCGACGATCTGAAAGTACTGCTGGTGCATGGCAGCCCGCGCAAGGTCAACGAGTATCTGTTCGAGGATCGCCCCGACGACTATTTCGAGCGCATGATGGATACCGCTAACGCGGACGTTCTCGTGTGCGGTCACACCCATTTGCCGTATCACAAAGTCTTGCCGAGCGGACGACATATCATTAACGCGGGCAGCGTCGGGAAGCCAAAAGACCACGACCCGCGCGCCGGATACATCATCTTGACGGTTAACGAGCGCGATGTGAGGGTGGAATTCATCCGCGTTTTATACGACATCGAGCGCACCGCACAAGCGATCGAAGCGACCCCTGAAATCGGCGGGATGCCGCACGTTTACGCGCAGATGCTCTATGACGGTGCGGGATGAGAGTGAACAATAATCTATTTCGCCGTTCCGCTGCCGAGTTAATCGGGACGTTCGCACTCGTAACCGCTGGCTGTGGCGCGATCATCGTCAACGCACAGACCGGCGCGCTCACGCATGTGGGGATCGCGCTGACGTTTGGCTTGATAGTCACCGCCATGATCGCCGCTACAGGACATATCTCCGGCGCGCATTTCAACCCGGCGGTGACGATTGCGTTTGCGGTCACTCGTCATTTTCCCTGGCGCGAGGTCATTTTCTACGTTGGCGCTCAGGTACTCGGTGCGATGCTCGGCGCGCTGACGGTGCGCCTGCTGATCGGGGATGATGCGGCGCTCGGCGCGACCATTCCGAATGGCACAGTTGGGCAGTCGTTTGGGTTGGAAGTGCTGCTGAGCGCCGTGTTGATGTTTGTGATCATCTCGGTGGCGACCGACACCAAAGCGGTGGGCGCGCCTGCCGCACTCGCGATTGGCTTCACCGTTGTCCTCAGCGCGCTCTGGGGCGGTCCCATCAGCGGCGCGTCGATGAACCCGGCGCGTTCGTTCGGTCCCGCTCTGTTTGCGGGCGTGTGGCAAGATCAGTGGATTTACTGGATCGCGCCCGTTATCGGGACGATCATCGGTGGAGGGCTGTATCAGTTCATCCGTGAGCGTCCAGAGACAGCCCAGCCCTCGCTTTAGATAGGTGACAAAAAAGAAAGGCGTGAAACATCGCTATAATCAAATCACTCGTATCGACAAATGCTGAAGGCTGGAGCGGAACCCGTGACTGTATCCAAGGGATGAAAACCTTGACCTCTCCATGACACCCTTCGAGCGCATTCGCCAGGTCGATACAGATGGCGTCGAGTTCTGGTCGGCGCGCGAATTGATGCCCATTCTCTAAAAGGAAGTCGTCGCGCTCGGTCAGACCTACTTCGCTGTCAGACACGCCGCCAGGAAATCTCCGACGCAGCAGCGATGGCAGAACTGACTGAAGACCAACGACGGTTGCTCTTACGCCAGCGTATCAAGCATCAGAATACTGACTTGGCTTCAGCAGCGAAACCGGCGGTTGTCATCACCGCACTCGATTTTGCCGTCTTTCAGAATCACGGTTATCGCGGCTTATATACCGGCTTGGCGACGGAATCCATCCACAAGGGGTGGTGATAGTATGTTCAACCTACCAGTAAAGTTGTATCGCCTTCTGCCTGTATTCGTGCTGTGCGCACTCTCAATCGGAGTCGCCCCATCGTCCGCCCAAGACGCACAGCCGCCGATCGTGTCCGTACAATGGAACCCCGACGGACAGAAGTACGCCGTGCTTGATGCACTCGGACTGCTACAGGTGTTTCGCACCTCCGACAGTGCCCTGGAATTTTCCTCCTCGACCCCCACCCATTTGTTGCCCAGAGCATCACTTGCCTGGAACCTGAGCGGCACGCACCTTGCCGCAGGCATCGGGTATCAGGTGTTGATTTGGGATGCCGCAACCTGGTCACTCTCAAGTCAATTTATCTCAGGCGAAGCGGATGCGGAGGTCGTGATCCCCAATGACCAGATGCGTTACCCTGAATCCGTTATTTCCCTCAACTGGAGCCGCGCCGGCGGTCACCTCGTCGCGGGGAGTCAGGGCTTTGTCACCAGCGTGTGGGATTTCGCACAATCAACCCTGATATTCCAAAGAGTCGATGTTTCCGGAGGGGGTCCTGGACGGGTGTGGCTGGGCGATGGCGACGGGTGGATGAGCGACGGGGTAAACCGCCTCAATGCGTTTACAGGTGAAGATGTTACTGTACGTCGAAGCGAATTGCAGAACCCACCTGACAACGGTGCAGGTGTCTACGCAGCGGAGCCCAACCCCCAGGCGTGGACAACTGGATGGGCGACCGTATTCGGAAGCATCAGTGTTGTTGACCTGCGGACTATGGAGGGCGTTGCGTCGATTCAAGTCACTGGGAGAACTCCGGACAACTACGCCGTAGGGCTGGTCGATTTGTCATGGGACGCATCAGGTCAGTATGTGGGAACAATCGATAACGACGGCAATGTGTTTATAGTGAATGTGACGAGTCAAGCGGTCAGCTTAGTGCGGCAGTTCCCGGCGGATTTGTACGCCATCGATTGGGATCCGAGCAGCAATGAACTGCTGATCGCAGGCATCGATAATCAGGGAACCCCTTTACTGACCACGCTCGATGCCAGCGGCTTTGCGGGGGTGCCTAATTCACCGACCGTGACGCCGACACCAACCGATGCGCCGACGACCACATCAACGCCTACCGAGACCATCACAAATATACCGACCTTTACGCCCACGCCGTTCGTCACCTGCACGGCGTCTGCCAACGGCGGGTCACCGGACACGATCTGCCTGGCGGTACTCAAATCCACGAGCGCAGCTCCTTGATGTAGGAAAACGAGTGCGTCGGGATGAGCGCCTAAGTGCGCGATGACGTTCAGGCGACTGCTCTGGCAGCAGCGCGTTCACGCAGCGGGGTCATCCAGCACGAGGTTGCTTCACCCGGACACATTCCCATGGTAGCAAAGTGGGGATGCCGAACTTCTGGAATATTTCAGTGACTCTCTGGTTAGAAAATGAGTAGGTCGTGAAAGGGGCTTGAGCTTACCGTTGCGTCAACCTTTAGGATTGGCGTGTTGACAAAGACGAGATCAGGAGCAAATAACCAGTGACCCACGAAAATCTTATACTCATTCTCGGTGGCACAGGCAAGACTGGACATCGCGTGGTAGAACGGCTTGAGGCACGCAACCTGAGAGTACGGATTGGCTCTCGTTCTGCCGAACGCCCTTTTGATTGGGATGATCCCAATAGATGGGGAGCAGTGTTACAGGATGTTCACTCGGTGTATATCACGTTCCAGCCCGACCTCGCCGTCCCAGGTGCAGAGGATGCCATTCGCACATTCACCGCACTGGCAGTGGCGAGTGGCGTTCAACGGTTGGTATTGCTCTCCGGGCGGGGTGAAGAAGAGGCACAGCGTTGTGAGCAAATTGTGCAGACAGCAGGAGTGGAGTGGACGATTGTACGAGCAAGCTGGTTCAACCAGAACTTCAGTGAAAGCTTCTTTCTTGAGCCGATCCTGAACGGTGAACTTGTGCTGCCCATCGGTGATGTACAAGAGCCATTCATTGATGCTGAGGATATCGCAGATGTGGTGGTCGCTGCGTTGACGGAGAGCCAGCATGTGGGTCAGATTTACGAAGTGACGGGACCTCACCTGTTGACCTTTGGACAAGCGGTCGCAGCAATTGCCTCTGCGACAGGGCGAGAAATTCGTTTTGTGCAGGTGTCGCCACAGGACTATATGGCTGCACAGAAAGAGGCGGGCGTGCCGGAAGAATATCTATGGCTGACAAATTACCTGTTCACGATTGTCCTGGATGGGCGTACCGCCTTTGTGACGGATGGCGTTCAACGCGCGTTAGGCAGAAGTCCGCGTGATTTCTCCGATTATGTACAGCAGACTGCGGCATCGGGCGTATGGGCTCTGATCCGCCGAGGAGCAGATTTAGTTCCCAACACGGCGTAAAATCGGGCAATTGATAAAAGGAGCGGCAGCATGTTCACAGTCGGCGAGTTTTCAACATTGGCGCAGGTTTCCAAGCGACTGCTGCGGCACTACGACGAAATTGGGCTGCTGAAGCCCGCCCACGTCGATCCTGCCACAGGCTATCGCTATTACAACGCCACGCAGATGGCGCACATGAACCGTATCCTCGTGCTGAAAGAGCTGGGCTTAACGCTCGACCAAATCAGGCGGATGCTCAGCGATTGCGTTTCAACCGATGAAATGCAGGGAATGCTTTTGTTGAAGAAGATCGAAATCGAGCAGGCGCTGCTTGGTGAACTCCAGCGTATCCGCAAAATCGAAGCGCGTCTGCAAGCCATCCGTGACACCGAGAGCGACAAGCCGCTGGATGTCGTCATCAAGCAGATCCCGGCGCAGTCGGCTTTGAGCGTGCGAACCGTGTTTGAGTCGTTCGAGACGGCATTGGCAATGCACGGTATTATGCGAAAGGCACTCCCGGAGCGAACGAGCTACGGGCTGTGCTTCACGATTTGCCACCATGAAGATGTCGTGGAAACGAATATGCACCTTGAGATTGGGCGGATCGTCAAATTGAACAGCCATGCTCCCGTACCTTTGTCTGACAGATTACAACTCACGCTGCGCCAACTGCCTGCTGTCGAGACGATGGCGACCACAATTGTCACTGGTGGGCTTGAAGTCATCCACACCGGCTACGGTCAGATCGGTCTATGGATGCAAGCCAATGGCTATCGCTTGCGAGGCAACCCCCGCGAAATCATTCTACAAGCGGCAAAATCCACCCATAGTCACGATTTGATCACAGAAATTCAGTTTCCGGTTGAATCACTGCGTTAAAAACCCATGATGGAAGCGATACGCGAACATGTCATTAACACAACTCATCCTCGTGATTACAGGGACGCTCACCGGGTTGCTTACCGGGGCATTCTACATTTTCACGGTCGCGATTATCCCCGCGCTGCGGAGCTTAAACGCGAAGGAACACATCACCACGATGCAGGCTATCAATGTCAAAATTGTCAATCCGGCTTTTATGCTCAGCTTCTTTGGGCCAACGCTGCTGCTCCCTATAGCCGCGTTTCTATATCGGGGCGCGGAGCAGTTTCCGCTGTTGGTCGTAGTGAGTGTGCTGCACATTGTGGGGGTGAATGGGATCACCATTGTGGGCAATGTACCGCTCAACAATGGGCTGGCAAAGGTGAACGTGGACAAGTTGTCCGAAACCGAAGCGGAGCAAATCAGAGGCACATATCACGGGCAGGGTTCATCATGGATGAGGTTGCACAACCTGCGCACCCTTGTGGCAGTTGTAGCAACAGCAACGATATTCATCGTGTGTTTGTCAAATCAGATGAGAGATTAACATTTTATCCGAGCAGGCTGTGTTGTTTTAACTTCCAGGAAAATGGGGGCAAGTTAAAACGGCGGTAACTAACCACTACTTCAACGTGCTGAAAAGCCGCAGAGTACAGCGATGGAAACCCTACATGCCCTCACGCAAAAGCAGCAACGGTATGTAGGGTTATGAACGGTTTTTCGTGCCGATCCGAGTCGGAATTAGAGGGCGACCTGCCGGAAGATGCCCGTATCGCTGCGGCGCTCCGCCGCGTATTCGACAAGACGGCAGCGAGATCGCGTCCAATGTCCATCTGCAGGCGATAGTTGTATGATCGTACAGATATCACCATGGAGACGTTTACCCGGATGGCTTTAATATACACATCATCGCGAATCCATCTGTGAGCTAGCCAAACAATGAAGGCTTTTCATTTATTCGCATTGTTCGTCCTGGGTCTTCTGCTCGCTTTGAACCCCATTTCCAGCGTTGTTCAAGCTGACGGTATGTACACAGCCTGCGAACAGCCAGCGAGTGAAACTCTTCCATGGACGACCACCAAAGTCGATTTCAACGCTGCTTGCGACACCTATCGTCAGTGTATCGCCGAGAATGATTATTTGGAACCTTCGTGTCAAATGCACGCGGCAGTCACGCTGCTGGCAAGTTGTCAAGCATCACAGCAAGTTTGCAGACAAGCAGCCTTCCTTTACGCTGAAATGATCCTTGTATTCAGCGATTGTGAAAGTTTGTGTGATCGTGGTGTCGGTGCTCAACAACAAGCTTTACACACTCTACTTGACGGATTAGTTGCATATGATGTGCACAACTTTCCCACAGCGCTCGCCTATTTTTCTGGTCAGAGTTATTCGATGAATCAGGGGACACTGGCGTTTGCGCGTGCCATTGTCCACTGGTCGGCAGGGAATGTGGAGGCTGCGCTCGCCGAGCTTGATGTTGCGGTGCAGCGTCTATATGGAAGGCCAAGCGTTCAGCTCGTACAGGCTGAACTGCAGGCAGCGGTTGGCTACACGGAATTAGCGTCACTATTGACCGAACAAGTGCGGCGGTGGCTGCCAGAGGCAGAGTTTGATACGCTCTTTGGGTCGATGACGAGCGACTACCCGTTTTCGGAAGCAATCTGGGAGACTTGGCGTTGGTTCCCCGTCCGCGTTTCTACCATATCGCCAGGCGGTGACTATCGTGCCGACTTTTCCCGTGAACCTGCTCGGACGATACGGGTTGGCTTTTCCAATGACCGACAGCACATGATCGTCGAAGGTTTGTTTGAGGATGATGAGCGCTGTGGGACTGCATTTCCTTGTTTACCATTCATCATCTTAACTGGCAGTCATGATCATTACGGCCTTGTGATGTCGCCGGATGTGGGAGATGGGGAACACTCTGTGTATTTCACGCGCACAAGCGATTATTACACAGGTGTCAGGAGGGCTGGAGGCTATGAATGGCATGGATCACAAGAATTCATGATTGCGCCGCTCTCTGTACCGGATCCACGACTGAATTTAACCGGCATAAGGTGCGGCGTCTTTTCGCGCCTTCAATTTGGAATGTCGGACGTACAGCGCGTATACATCGGTAATGAACGTAGCTTTCCCGTCTTTGATCAGCTCGGTGGACGTGAGATCGATCAGGTCGAGTTCGAAACGCCTCTCACCATTGTGGGCGAAGGCGTATGTCAGGACGAGACGATGTGGTGGCCTGTCCGCAGTGAACAAGCGAGTGGTTGGATCGCTGAAAACGACGGGACGCGGTATTTGTTCTACTCAGAAAGCACAGGTTAACGACGTTCCATACTACAAAACGAGATGAAAGCGCCTCCCGCCGCGCAGTCGAGCAGCGCGCCGCCCAAGACCTTCAACGAAGGCAACCTGTACGCCTTCATCTCGTATGCCCGTCCTGATCAGGCGGTCGCCGAAATGGGGTAAACCTTCCTGAAAGCCGCCGGGGTGCGCGTGTTTCGTTGGTCCTGTGAGAAGACCGTGATGGCTTTTTTTAGGATGTCGCGCTCCTGTTTCCTTGAGTCTACCGGACAATTTTTGTGTCCACCAAACTCTAGCCAGTTCACTTTCGGGTTAGCTTTTGGTTGGCACCTCAGCCTGTACCGAAAGCGCTTCTCTTTTGCAAAATCAGCCAAAGTTCAGGGGCAGGCGAAAGCCCGCCCCGACCCTAGCCGATTGATGTGGAAAGAGCTAACTAACGGCAACAGCCGCTAGTCACCGACTGCCGCGACAACATTGACAGCGGGCAATTCCTGTTCGGTTTTGGCGCGGGCAATCGCAAAGATCATGATGCCGTAACCGCACTTCGCTGCCACATCGGCAATGCAATAACCGATCTGGACGGCCACCACCACCGAGGCGTTGACAGCGCTGCCGCCAAAAATGATCGGCAGCAGGTAGACGATCGGGTAAAAGCCCCAGGTCGCCAACAGCAGCAGGCGAATGTTGGTGAGCAGTACGCGCGCCTGGCCGGTTTCTTTTTCGATGACCGGACCCAACGTCACGAACAATTCGTAGACGATGTATACGAACGGTATGGTGCTGAGGAAGCCCCACAGCGCGCGCGTGCCGTTGTCGGTAGCGATCTCACCGGGATAACCGAGAACGACCATCAAGGCGGCGGCAAGCGCCAGCCGCAGGGTCAAGCCGGTTTTTCTGGCGGGTGCGAGCGTCATAACGGCGATCAGTTCGGCAATCAGCAGCGGGACGGTCAAGAGCCAATCGATGTAACGATAGGCATCATTGAACGGGTTACCGCTGGTGATATAGCTGAACGCGCCGCCGTCGAGCTGGTTGATGACGAACGCCGACTGCCAGCTCTCGAAGATACGGAAGTAGTGATAGCCCGCGATAGCGACCACCAAAGCCGACATCACGATAGCGCCACGATAGAGAGGCGCGACCCGATCACGGGACAGGACCAGGAAGATGAAAGTTGCGAACATTGCTGCAAACGTGAATGAGAAAGCGTTGTAGACCAGACTGAACTGCTGAGGCGAAAATTCCGGCATGATTCGAACTCCTTGATGCGACGCGCCATAGTTACAAGATTCAACAGATTCACAACTTTCAGAATCTTCTGAAAGTTCCAGACATAGATTAAGACATAAAACTAAGCAATGGACCTTAAGCAGGTTAAGGTCGTCTTAATTTCAGGCGGTGGCGGCGGCAGGTACGGGCTAGAGTGCTGCCCCTACCCTAGCCCCGTCACACGCTCGCCGTCGCGTCGCGGATGACCTGCTGCGCGAGCAGGCGGCTGGCGGACTGTCAGTCGGGGGCGAGTTCTGCCACCAGAATGAGCGCAGTTTGTCTGGCAACGCTAACTTCATTGTAACACGCCAAAGAATTGAGCGCTATGCCCTGCCAGATCACGAGAAAGTGGCGCATCTGCTCGGACAGCTATTAAGTTGGTATCGGTGCTGCTTTACCATCGGATACATCCAGACTCAATATCTCGCCGCGGTTGTCATACTGGCAGACCAGCACTGTAAACGCCGCCGCGTGGCTTTTCGGAAGGCTGTAACCGCCCAACGCGCGCAGCGTGTCGAACTCGTCCTGCGTGGTGAGCAAAGTTTGCCCGTCAACGATCGGATGGCGTGCGTTGTCTGGTCACGACGCGGCGCTTAAATCTCACGACAGTAATCATGACCATTCGTTGCCATGTTTTCGCTGACTGTCAGCACCGACTGCCAGAAGGCTTCGTCACCTTCCTTCAAAAAACTCTGTCCCCACCAAACCAGCGTTTGCCCTTGATATTCAAGCACCTGACAGGCCATAAGCTTCAATTCCTGCTGCGTTGGAAACAGATCCGTATAGGGCGGTTCAGCAAACTGACGCGAGAATGAGAAGGCCTGCAGCACCATGAAGGAGGGACGATCTGGTATATTCTCATGAATCCAGTTGAGATAATCAGCAATAAAGAGACCAGCGTTACTCGGAACACGAGGCGCTTGTTCTGGTGTCGTGATCGTCCCGCCATCCAGCGCAATAGGATACACGTCGAATCCCACCATATCGCTAAATTCACTCAACTTGCGAGTCGTCTCCAGATAAAAAGCGGACTCTGAGGACGTAATCGTATGAATATTGCCATCAGCATCCGCCATATAAGCGGCAACAGGTGCATGGACCATCATCACAGGCAGGTTCGGATCTATCGTTTTAACGCGATTGTAAAGTGTCTCAACATCTTGATTGGGGGATTGCCAGTCATTAATCGCTCCAAAGGGTTCATCAATACTCAATACGGCGGCAATCATGTCTGGCCCTGCGCACGCGATGAGATCTTGAAGCGGATCTGTGGAAGAGGCAATGGCATAGAGAAGCTGTCCAGGAACAATGAGCTTGATATTATATGTTCGCATCGCTTCAAAGGCGGCGTCATCCGCATGACACGGTGGTAGAAAATCAGCTTCATACCCTAATGATAAAGATGTGGGATGTTCTTGATACTGAAAAGTGGGTAAAAAAGCCGCGATATGATGATCTGCCAATTGGCTGAACAGCAGATCATAATCTCTGGACTCTGCAAGAAACCGCGGGACCCCTGCGGCAATCACTATCATGGGCGCCGCTGTGGCAAGGGGCATAGATATGAGAGGCTCTGAAAAAAACACAGTCGTCCAACAGGCCAGAGCCAGAACCGTCCCTTGAATGAGCTTACGAACTGAAGTCATAAAGAAGTGAACTCACAGACGGGTGTGGAGGACATTGGCTTCCGATCAACTTGATTGTGTCGATATTATTGCGGGTCGCTCTGGTTGGCAATACCCGATTGATGAACTTCACTCCATACGAGTGGAGCAAAAAGTTGTCCTGAATAAACCGTTGTTCAAATTGGTCAGGACTGAGATAACCAAGAGCGGAATGCAATCGCGGGATGGATGGCTTCACCTATGTTGTGAAGTCGCCTGATGTAGTCGATATGATGTGCCGCTACGACGTGGCGACCATTTACGAAAGTCGCTGAAAAACCGTTCAGACCGCGCAAACCCTATTGGCGCTGTCATGGACGACATGGCACGCTGCGGCTGACCGACCTCTGTTGTGTTCTGGGTATCGACGCTGCCAACTTTGGCGGCATTTATTCATCAAGTGGATAAGACACCAACAACCAAAAATCATATGGCTCAGGCTCAGCCCTGACACCTTGCCCATCGTCCTCAGCGATCCAATCGTTTACCTTCTTCGCATCCGCATAAGTATCGATCAGACCGCTGGTATTTGCTCGAAGACCAAATAGCTTATTCATGTCATGTTCCAGTCCACTGCAAAGCCACGAATGAGCAAAATCTGTGTAGCTATAGCCCACCACATCGTAGCCAATCGGTTCACCTGACTTTTCAATTGGAATTGCCTGTTTGACTCGCTTCGCAATACCTTCGTTATCTGGCTCTTCTTCCTGCCATGCCTTATGTGGTTCTTGGGGAAGTCCTGCCCCAATGATGAAGAGGTTATCTGTCTCCAGTTCAAACCGCTTGATGAAACTTCTTGCTGCATCAGGTGAGTAGAACATCGAGGTCAAAGCCATCGACTCACGATATTCGGTTCCACACCATGCTACGAACTCAGCTAATCGTGTTTCAGAAATTCCAAATTCGAGCGCTGCTGCTCGATTGCCGGGATTCCAACCCCAGAGAACGGATAGGCGTTTCCGACAAATGCAATGGGATAGGCTGATCAGATTCCCACTGGGCAGAAATTCACCGAAAGGAGGCGGCCAATCAGGACGACCTGCCCGAAGAAGGAAATAACCACCTGAATAGAAATCTCTCAAATCAACTGTTTCCACATCATATGCCCTTACAACAGTCTCTAATGAAAGGATGAATAACGTCCAAGAACGAAAGCAAGCAGAAACAGGTTCCACCGCCGGCAGTCATCACCCTGACGCTGCCCACGCCATCCGAGGGCGGCACTCCGCTGGAACGCGCCACCGCGACCCTGGTGATTCAGCGCGGCGATCTGGCACACGTCCGCGAAGATGAATCACCTACCGCGCGCCAGATGCCGCTGTTCTCGCTCACCGACTTCGTACAGGTCGCGGCTCTGGAGCAAAGCACTGCCCCAACGGAGAAGGACGACTAATCTTCGAGTGAGATGATGTCACCTACTCGAATACGTCCTTTACGCTCAGTCGAACCATAGATACCGAGACAAGTCTCGTGCTGTTGCGCTATGGTTTTCAAGACTCTCGCATCTTTCTCAAGTGTAGTTGGATCAAAGTTGACCATCACACAACGTATATCGCGTTCAGTCACGCGCATTGCTGGTGCATCGAGCGAAGTCCCGAATTTAAGCCGCCGTCCTACCCATGTATCTTCAGCAAAGGGTCGTCCGTCGAGAAGTTCCACCACAATATTGGGTCTGAAGCGGGCGATCTCAAGATTCCGGCTCGTTTCGTCACTCACTGCTGCGATTGTTTCCTGGCTGATCAGGGACAAGGTTGCTTGGTCGAAAATTCCGCTATCCAACCGCATAGGATGCACATCCGAGCCGTACAGATGGCTGATGCGCTCTGCCAATCGAGCATCTGAAAGCTCTATCTCTAATCCTTCTGGCGTTTGCACGTGGACTGAACCTTTTGCGATGTCGCCATTCGCGTAATGAGGTTTATAAAGCAGCAGTTCGGGTACTCGGCTGGCTGTAAGCCATGGAAAGCCAACCATCTCGTTAGTGCGGACAAATGCGAAGCGTCGGTCACCTTCAAAGCCATGCCAGCCAAGTTCAATCTCGTTTAGCGTCTCGCCAGCCATTGACTTGACGGGGTAGCGATGCAGCGCACGCACAACTGCAACTTGTGTCATTGATCCGTTTCCTTTGCAGGCAGCAGCGACTCGTAATGATGTTTAGCATAACCAATTTTCTGCATCATCCACGAGACCGAAGGTTATAAACACAAGAAAGGATTTCACCATCACGACCAACCAGAACCCTACCCAGCCGACGCGCGTGTTCAAGATCGGCGCGACGCGCAGCACCGAAGACCCATCCATGTCCGGCATATCGAACGAAGGCGGGCGTGACCTGCTCAAAGTCAGCTAACCCGGAGATCGCCAACGCCACCATCCGTGAGCATCAGGAAAACGGACTGCGTGTGGTCGAGTTCCTGCCGCAGTCCCGGACGCAAAGGTTAGCTATTCGATGTTCAAGACCTTGCGAAAAAGCACCATGTCGTCGCCTGCACTAAAGTAATCGCGGACGCGCGCCTCTTCCTCGTAGCCAAGCTTTGTATAGAACCTGCGCGTGAGCGCGAAATCGGGCATTCCTGATGTTTCGACGAGCAGTATTCGTTGTCCTTCCGCTTGCAATACGTTTTCGATATAGCGCATCAGTGCCGCGCCGCGCCCTCGTCCCTGATGATCACTGCGTACTGCGATCATCGTCAAATACCATGTTCGATCGGTTGCCAGCGCAGGCTCATAGTAGGCAACACCGTAAGACAGATCGTCCTCCACATCGATGACGCATACATGTCCAGCATCCCGGTTGCCGTTGAAGTAGTTTGCCAGCATCGCTTCAAGAAATGCACTTTCCTCTGACGGAAAAAGTCCAGCGGCTATCGAGACTGTAATGACTTCTATGGAGTCGCTCGGCGTGATGGTACGGATCAATGTGTCCTCCTGTGATGTCTACATAGTAGGATGTAATCTGCATTTGACAATTCATGAACTCACATGAGCCGTTGAGGACTATTATACAGCAAACAACTCGGAACTCACATTGCTCAAAGCCAGGATATGAATTCAACAAAAGGAGGTAACTACTACGCCGATGCTGTTGGCGAATTGATTTTATCCAGGGTCGGCGTGTCTTTTTTGTGGAGGCGCAAGGCTTTGCGCCCCTACGGATCATCTCCTATTTTGATTCGCCAACAGCATCTAGTACTAGTTACGATCCTCACATGCGCTCCCGTCGTGTTTCACTCAGCCAAAACCCATCGAGGGTACTGAAACAGTTGTCGTACATTTCGTACCGATACCGCTCCGGTTTCACTCAGCCAAAACCCATCGAGGGTACTGAAACGGATAACTATATCAAGGCGATTGACAGTGCTTCACTTGACGAAAGGTTAGGTTTTCGTAATATAATGCGCATTTCATGCGTAGACCATGTGTTCTGATGGGCTTCGCTCGATCACGCGAACGAATCTGATGAAAAGGAGGGTTGGACTATGGCGAATATCCAGGTCGTCATCGGCTCTACGAATGCGCTGACTCGTGGAGGTTTGAAAGTCACGTGGTGAAACACAATCTGAAGCATAATGCGGATGGTGTTTATCGCGGTGCAAAAGTGGTAATATTCGGTAGATGGACAAATTAGGTTCTGCAAGTATTACTATGTGGTCTGCGAGGCTGGATAAGCCATCGCAGCAGGTTGCGCGTTATCTGACGCTGCTTTCGCTGGAGGAGCGAGCGCGTGCGGAACGTTATCGCCTGGCACAACACCGCCAGCGCTTCATCGCCGCGCGGGGTCAGCTTCGCTTACTTCTTAGCCAATACATCGAACAACCGCCTGAAACGATCACAATTGATCATAATGAATATGGCAAACCCTGCCTTGTAGACAGTCGTTTGCAATTCAATCTTGCCCATGTCAATGATGAGATGCTGTGCGCGTTTATGTGGGATTATACCGTTGGTATCGATGTCGAGGACACACGGCGCGAAGTCGAAATTATGACGGTAGCCCGTCTGTTTTTTGCGGCAGATGAAGTGATACAGCTTGCAGCGCAATCGCCGGATACACAGCGGCTCGCTTTCTTCGACTTGTGGACACGGAAAGAGTCATATCTCAAAGCACGGGGAACAGGACTGAAGTTTGACCGTCACAATACATCGGTTCCAGCAGACAGCAAATCGTTTCTGGCAGCCGACGGAACGCATTGGTCAATCCTTAGCTTTTCCCATGCACCTCACATGCGCGCCGCAGTGGTCACATCAGCATCGACATTATCGATGAGCCTATGCACATTCGATGGTTAGTGTCAAAAACCTTATGCTTGTGCCCCCAATTTGAAAGACACGACTTTTGATCGGGTTATAGAATTCCGGCGCGGGAAAATCTTGCGCTTTAGCGCTTGGATGACGGTAGAAGCTCCCGACTTTAGCAGGGGAGTATGTCACCGCGCAGTCGTTCTGGAAGCTGCTTGAATTACCGCTTCAGACCATACCAAACACTGACCATACCGTAACTTAAAGGTGAGTTTGGCGTTTCTACTATCTGATGGAAAGCTGAAAATAGACAATAAACGGATGAAGGCGCTTATCAGCACACTACCCGCCATTTTACGGGTATTCAAGTGCGCGACCCACTATTGTCTGATATTATTTTCGTGTTTCCATAAGACTACCTCTGTATGTCTGCGCCCAGTTAACGCAAGCGCGTTAATGGCGATCAAATTTCTGTATCTGTCACAGTGTCAGTTAGTTGAGGAAGTTTTAGTCGATGCAAAGTCTGAGCGTACAACTGAGGCATAACCCAATTGCGATCGTTGGCATGGGCGCAATAATGCCACAAGCCCATAACCTGCGAGAATTCTGGAACAACATCGTTGACAAGGTCAACTGCATCACTGACGTTCCCGTGACTCATTGGGATATCGAGGACTATTACGATCCTGATCCTTCCGTGCCCGATAAAACCTATTGCAAACGCGGTGGTTTTATGCCGGATGTCGATTTCGATCCATTGGAATTTGGATTACCCCCCAACATCCTCGAAGTGACCGACGTTTCGCAGATGTTATCCTTGTTGGTCGCCAAAGAAGCGCTGACTGACGCCGGCTACATTCAGAGCGATGACAAAATCCGCGAACGTACTGGCGTGATCCTCGGCGTATGCGGCGGGCAAAAGTTGATTACCCCGCTCGTGTCTCGGTTGCAGTACCCTGTATGGGATGAAGTGTTCAAAAGCTATGGTATTGGCGACGCTGATCGCGAAAAGATCATCGAGCGGCTTAAGCTGGCTTATGTGCGTTGGGAAGAAAACAGCTTCCCCGGTATGCTCGGCAACGTCATCGCGGGTCGCATTGCCAATCGCTTTGACCTAGGCGGCACGAATTGCACGGTTGATGCTGCGTGTGCCAGCACGATGGCAGCTTTGAAAATGGCTTTGAGCGAGTTGATGGAACATCGCGCCGATATGATGTTGACGGGCGGGGTAGATACCGACAACTCGATTTTTACGTATATGTGTTTCAGCAAAACCCCCGCGTTTTCCAAAGGCGAAAACCCACGCCCGTTCGATGCTAATTCGGATGGGATGATGGTTGGCGAAGGTATTGGCATGATGGTCTTGAAGCGCCTCGACGATGCCGAACGTGATGGCGACCGCATTTATGCCGTCATCAAAGGGTTAGGTTCATCGAGTGATGGTCGATTCAAGAGCATTTACGCGCCGCGTGGCGAGGGTCAGGAAAAAGCACTCCGACGTGCCTATGAAGATGCCGGTTTCTCGCCCGCGACGGTTGGGCTGGTCGAGGCGCACGGTACGGGTACTATCGCTGGTGATACCACTGAAGTCACCACAATCATCCGCTACTTCAATCAGCATGACACCGAACGGCAGCACATTGCGTTGGGCAGTGTCAAATCTCAAATCGGACACACCAAAGCATCGGCAGGCGCTGCGGGTCTGATCAAGACAGCGTTAGCGCTGCATCATAAAGTGCTGCCGCCTACGTTGAACGTCGATGAACCCAATCCCAAATTCGATATTCCAAACTCGGCATTTTATATCAATACGGAATCACGCCCGTGGGTGCTCGCCGTTGATGAGGCACCACGCCGCGCAGGAGTAAGCTCGTTTGGGTTTGGTGGCACCAATTTCCATGTGGTTCTCGAAGAATATCAGGGCGATCACCAGACAGCCTATCGTGTCCATACCACGCCACAGGCGATCATTTTGAACGCGGGCAGTGTTGATCAGCTTCGTCAGCAAGTGACGACTGCGCTGGATGCTTTGCAATCTGAAGATAACGCGGGCTATTTCCTGAATCTGGTGGGCGCAACGCGCACGATGGCTGTGCCGATGGCAGCGGCGCGCGTTGGGTTCATCGCGCTGACGGCGGCAGAAGCAGTAACGCTGTTACGGGTCGCACAAACGATGCTCACCGACAAGCCCGATGCTGATGCCTGGCAGCACCCGAAAGGGGTCTTTTACCGTCGCAGTGGTATGAATGTCAATGGGCGGGTCGTCGCGTTATTCTCCGGTCAAGGATCGCAATATCTGGAGATGGGGCGCGAACTGGCGCTCAACTTCCCAGAAATCCGTCAGTCCTTCGCGCAAATCGACACCCTGATGACACATGATGGCAAACCCGCGTTGTCGAACGTTGTATTCCCGCGTCCGGCATTCAGCGCTGACGAAAAACAGGCGCAAGAAGTTGCTCTGCAACAGACTGATTACGCGCAACCCGCTATTGGCGCGGTCAGCGCGGGTATGTTCCGTGTGCTTCGGAACGCTGGTTTTCGCGCCGACTTCACCGCCGGACACAGTTTTGGTGAGGTCACTGCGCTGTGGGCTGCGGGTGCGTTGAGTGACGAAGATTATGCGGTGCTGGTCAAGGCACGCGGCGCAGCGATGGCACCGCCCGATGATGCCAATTTTGATGTCGGCACGATGATGGCTGTAACAGGCGATGTTGAAGCGATTGAGCGCAAAGTTCAAACGCTGCCCGGCATTCAGGTTGCCAATCGCAATTCACGGACACAGGTTGTCGTTGCGGGGTCAAAAGATGCTGTCAAGGCGGCTGAAACAGCCCTGACAGCAGCAGGTTTCAAGGTTGTGCCGCTTTCTGTAGCCGCTGCCTTTCATACGCCACTCGTTGGACACGCACAAAAGCCGTTTGCACAGGCGATTTACAACGCAGCGTTTAAGACACCGAGCATCCCGGTTTTCAGCAACGCAAGCGGCAGTGCTTATCCGACCCATCCAACAGCGATCCAATCGATTCTTGCAGATCACATCCTGAATCCGGTTTTGTTTTGTGATGAAATCGAGAATATCTATGCTGCTGGTGGCACGGTTTTCGTCGAATTTGGTCCGCGCAATGTGCTGACAAATCTTGTCAAGGATATTCTGGGCGATCGTCCGCACGTTGCGATCGCGCTCAATGGCAGCCGAAAGAAAGACAGTGATCGTCAATTCCGAGAAGCGGTCGTTCAGCTTCAGGTGTTGGGGGTAGCGCTTGGTGATCTTGATCCCTATGCGCTGCCCATTGAGCTGCCAGCTAAAAAGAAAGGCTTGAGCGTCATATTGAATGGCGCTAATTACGTCAGTGACAAAACGCGCGCTGCTTACCAGGCAGCGCTTGGCACACCGTCGACGGTGATCATCGAAACGGCGCCTCAGGCGGATGCGCGATCACCGCTGGCGACCTTCGTGATTCATACGCCATCCCAGCTAGAAGTTTCAGCGTCACCCCCTGTATCCTCGGTGTTCGTAGACCACCCTATACCGTCGGATGAACCGCGAGTAGAAGTTGACATGTCCACTATCGTGCAGATGCTTGAACAGAGTTTCACACAATTCGGTGAACACCAGCGCGAAAGCGGGCGTGTTCATGAGCAGTACGTGCAAAGCCAGAGTGAGTATTTCCGAATCTTCTTCGACCTCACGCAGCAGCAGCAGACGCTCCTTGCTTCGCAAACACTGCCGCTTGGTGCAGCCGAATCGCTGACACAAAATATGCTGCGTTTCCATGAATATCAATTAGAAACCCTGCATATGCACGAACAGTATATGCAGCATCAAACTGAAGTAGCGCAAGCGCTGCTCACGATGATCGGTCAGCAATTTGCGGGACAAGCAAATGCGCCGATTTCCGGGAACGGTACATCGCCCAGACCTGTACAGACGCGCCAGCGAGAATCGTCCACGACGATTCAACCGTCTGCGCCTGTTATCGCGCCAACTGCGCCTGTTATCGCGCCGACTGCGCCTGTTATCGCGCCGACTGCCCGACCTGCCGAACCGATCGGTCAAACACCGCCGCCGCAACCGATAATCGCGCCGCCGAGTGCATCAAATGGCACAGCGCATGATGTCCAACCCGTCATCGTACAGCAGCCCACTGTACCTGCACCTGTGACTGTGGCGATTTCTACACCACCAGCACCCGTCGCAAAAAGCACCGGTGCGAATGATGCGAGTTTGAAATTGTTGTCGGACGCCCTGCTGCGCATTATCGATGAGAAAACGGGTTATCCTGTCGAGATGCTCGAACTGAGCATGGATATGGAAGCTGACCTCGGTATCGACTCGATCAAACGTGTGGAAATTTTAGGGGCGATGCGTGACTCTTTCCCGCATTTACCTCAGTTCAGTCCCGAAGAGCTCGGCGAATTGCGCACGCTCCAGCAAATCGTTGATTACATGCAGTCTCGTTCGGTCGGTGAAGCGGTCCCGACTGCTGTTGCAACCACCCCTGAGCCTATCGCCGTCAATTATTCACCGCCGACTCCGGTATCTTCTGCCCCAATCGCTCAAGTTGCACCTGTCGCAGTTGCACCTGCTCCAGTTGTGGTTGCTCCACTTGTGGCTGCTCCAGTTGTGGCTGCTCCAGTTGTGGCTGCTCCAGTTGTGGCTGCTCCCGCTGCGCCCGTGCCGACAAGTAACGGTACGACTTTGAAACTGCTCGCGGACGCCCTGCTGCGCATTATCGATGAGAAAACGGGCTATCCTGTCGAGATGCTCGAACTGAGCATGGATATGGAAGCTGATCTTGGCATCGACTCGATCAAACGTGTGGAAATTTTAGGGGCGATGCGTGACTCTTTCCCGCATTTACCGCAGTTCAGTCCCGAAGAACTCGGCGAATTGCGCACGCTCCAGCAAATCGTCGATTACATGGAGGTGGCGAGTCGTCAAGCGTCCCCTTTTGATGGTGCCAGCAGCCCGGAAGGGTCACTGACCGTCGATATGGCAGAGAATATTTCCGCCTCGACCAGTGATGGGCTGCCGGCTTTAATGACATTCAACACGCATGGTATCGAACGCCATGTCGTTCAACTGCGACACCTGACCGCCCCTGATTTTCTGGAATTTGCAGTTTCGGGTGACGTTTGTCTGGTGACAGATGACGGTACAGCAGCAACCACCATGCTAGCCAAAGCGCTGACATCCGAAGGGTGGCAGGTTGTCGTCCTCAGCCTGCCTTACACGCTGATTCCTGCGAATCCGCAACTCAACGGTGCAGCGCAGGTAAAACTGGATGCTGTGAGCGAAGATAGTCTGCAAAATGCATTGACCATGATTGCCAACCGCTACGGGACAATCAGCGCGTTCATTCACCTCAGTCCCGCTCGAACACCATCACTGTTTGATGCGACGGATACAGCGCTGGTGAAGTTCGCGTTCCTGATGGCGAAGCATCTGAAATCGCATCTCACGCGCAAAAGGTTAACCCCGCGTCCATGCTTCATCACCCTGGCTCGGCTCGATGGTGCGCTTGGCACGTCGGTCGAAGCGGATTACGGCGTGAATACGGGCGGATTATTTGGGCTGGTGAAGACTCTGAGTCTCGAATGGGATAGTGTGTTCTGCCGCGCTGTCGATATACACCCGAACATCGGTGGCGAACAGGTTGCAGCTTACATACTCGCCGAAATGCATGATCCTAATCGACTGCTGACCGAAGTTGCCTATGGAACACAGGGCAGAACAACGCTGGTCGCACACCTCAACGGAGTCATCTAAAAGGTATGGAGAAAATCACACCTGCAACTGTGATTCTCGTGAGTGGCGGTGCCAGAGGCATCACCGCGCACTGTGTCATTGCTTTAGCACGTCAGTTCCGGTGCAGGTTCATTCTGTTAGGACGAACGCCGCTTCAGGGAGAACCTGCCTGGGCGCAGGGAATCGTTGATGAGAGCGACCTAAAACGGCGCGCGCTTACGGATGCACAGTCACGCGGCGAAAAAGTGACCCCTGCTCAGATTGGGAAAACGGCGAACGCGATTATTGCTCAACGCGAGATTCGTGCGACGCTCGATGCCGTGCAAAAGGTGAGCGGAGAGGTGTTGTATCTAAACGCCGATATCACCGACCCGGCTGCGCTGCGTGAAAAACTGATGACGGTGGCGAGTTTTGGACCGATCACGGGTATTCTTCACGGTGCGGGTAATCTGGCGGACAAACTCATCGAAAATAAGACCCCGGCGGATTTCGAAAATGTCTACGCCGCAAAGGTGACGGGACTGGAAAATATACTCGCCGCCATACCTGCTGACGCGCTGCGCAATCTGATCCTGTTCTCGTCGGTCGCGGGATTCTATGGCAACATCGGACAAGCCGATTACGCGATCGCCAACGAGGTTTTGAACAAAACTGCCTACCGTTTCAAAAAGCTTCACCCAAATTGTCGTGTCATCTCGATAAATTGGGGACCCTGGGATGGTGGTATGGTGAGTCCCCAGCTCCGTGAATACTTCGACAACCTGAATATCAAAGTTATTCCCGTCGAAGTCGGCACCCAGTTATTAGTGGACGAATTGAACGCGCCGAGCGACTCACCTGTGCAGATTGTCATTGGCAGTGCGATCCGTCCGCAACCTGTCGCACCCTCCGGCGATCTCAATACCTACGCGCTGCGACGCATCTTACGCCTTGCCGAAAGCCCTTTTCTGGCGGATCATGTCGTCAACAGTCGCGCAGTCTTGCCAATGGTTGCCGGTATGTCGTGGATGACCAACGCATGTGAAGGGCTTTATCGCGGCTATCATTTCTTCAGCTTTGACAATTACCGCGTGCTCAAAGGCATTATCTTTGATGAAACGTTGGCAGACGACTACACACTTGAACTCAAAGAAGTGAGCAAAAGCGCGCACGAAATCGTCATTGACGCGCTGGTGCGCAGCTACAATCCCGAAGGCAAACCACGTTTCCATTACAGCGCACAAATAGTGCTGCGCGCCCAAATCCCTGCTATGCCCATCCTGCAAATGAGTGCTATACCAGCGTTGACGCAGGCAATCCCTGGCTCTCAGTTCTATCAGGATGGAACGCTGTTTCATGGCGTTAGTTTTCAGGGTGTGGATCAAGTACTTGAACTGAACGAAGCCGGTGTGGTCATGCGCTGTGTCATTCCTAAAGTAAGTGATGACTATCAGGGACAGTTTCCGATTCAGGCTTTCAACTATTTCATGGCAGATATTGGTCTGCAAAGCATCGGCATTTGGTCGCGTCATTTCTATAAAATGGGCAGTCTGCCCCTACGCGCGGGTCATGGTCAACACTATCGTCATGGGATCATGGGACAGTCGTTTTTCGTGACAATGAAGGTTCGTGCGCACAGCCAAACGAACGTCAGTGCCAGTATTACACTGCATGATGAAGATGGAAATATGTATTTCAGCATTGATGATCTGGAAGTCACCATGAGCCTGCGTCTGAATGACCTCTTCTTGAAAAACCAGCTTGTGGAAACGCTTTAATGAGTAATCAGGTAAATCAGGAAAAAATCGCCATCATCGGTTTCTCGTGCCTGTTTCCTGGCGCGACCAACCCCGACGAATATTGGAATCAGCTAACCAATGGGGTGAACACGACCTCATTCGCAACCGCGATGCAGTTTGGCGCTGACCCAAGATATTATTACGATCCGCAGCGCCGCAATCGTGATACCACGTACTCACTGCGCGGGGGATATATCCAGGCAGGGCTGGAAGATGAACTGGCGGCGTTGGGAAAGTCGCCAGGGTGGTCATTGTATGTCGCGCGTGAGGGATTGCGGCACAGTGGCTACTTAGATCAACCGGATATTTTGTCGCGCTGTGGGTTGATTCTGGGCAACTTATCGTTTCCAACGCAAGAATCGCATGGACTGATTGCCCCAATTTATACACCCGTACTGGAACGCGCGATTGCTGACCTGATCGACGTTGATGATTTCCGTCTCCTGCCTTCTTTGGAAGTCGCCTCGACTGAGGCTTTAGCTTCCCCGGCAACGCTCGTCGCTCAGCGGTTGGGTTTGGGCGGAAATGCCTTTACGATTGACGCGGCATGCGCTTCATCGCTCTACGCCATCAGTCTGGGATGCGCCTACCTGCGAAACGGTCAGGCTGATCTTATGCTGACCGGCGCGGTAAGTGCCGCCGACCCGCTTTTTATCAATATGGGTTTCACGCACTTCG
>Ga0163154_10000859_pt1 | contig 47247 bp, 36 predicted proteins | sample OliLakLV19MP9P1_FD_148649 | JGI IMG/M metagenome (GOLD analysis project Ga0163154, IMG submission 148649) | Freshwater microbial mat bacterial communities from Lake Vanda, McMurdo Dry Valleys, Antarctica - Oligotrophic Lake LV.19.MP9.P1 | ecosystem: Environmental > Aquatic > Freshwater > Lake >... | reverse complement strand
AGTATGGGCTGCTGCTAAACGCCCAGAAATCGCTTTTCAACAACACCTGTTTAAATGCCCACCAACGCAGCGATCCACTTATTTCAACCGGTATTGTTCCCCATGCCCGCTCATTATCCTTCATACCATTGTAGCCGTTAAAAGTAAGTCCGCCAATAACGGTAAATTTATCCTGGCTAATAAAACTGATATCGCCATGCAACCTGAAATCATTTACCCTTCTATCGTTACTAATAACAAAAGTATTACCCAACGCAGTGTCATTTATAAAGAAAGGCATGTTATTAAATGTGATCCAGGAGGCTTTGGCACTAAAGCTAAAATGCTTTCCCACTGTGGCTTTCAGGCCACCATACAATTCTGTCTCTTTGGTATTTTGCTGTTGGGAAACGGTTTGCAACCATGGATTAATTGTGACTAAATGCTGGTAGGTATTTTTTGTAATAGTGCCCACTAAACCTGCCTGTATTAAAAATATTTTGTCCGCTACTTTAAACTCGCCATAAATATTGGGCAACACATGCAACTTGCCATTATCCCAGGTGGGTGATACACCTGCATGGATATTGAACGCAGGTTTTGCATATACCAGTTCCGGCGCCAATTGGTACACATTGTTATTGAACTTCACATTGCTGTCCAGATTTTTAGATGAATAAGAAGTAATGTTTGCAGACACTGCAAGCTTTACAGAAAACGTTTCATCAAATGTTTTTGATAAGGGAACTGCCAACAATAAACTGTTTTCAGCAAGCCGGCCAGGACTGTTGAAAATATTTACATCAATAGCAGATTTGTAATTAATGCCAGTTTCGGTTTCCAGTTTATTTTTTATAGCGGCAGATAAATTGATTTGCTGAAAACGTTGTAACACATCTGCCTTATTAAAATTGTTAACCAGATGATCGTAGCCATACAAATAAAAATCCTGCTGGCCAAAACCGAGGCTGCCGGATATTTCGTTGGTGGGTGTAAAATAGCTACCGGCTGCCTTTATATTCATACCTGTATAATCCTGATTTTTAATAGGTCCTTTGGAAGAAATATAATCAGCGTACACGTTTACCAATGCATTTTTTCCATCTCCAAAACTAAACCCTGCTTTGATGTAAGGCGTGGAATAATTTCCAAAACCAGCCTTTAAATAATTTCTGATACCAAGATCAAGTGAAGTATCCTGCGTTAGTGCCAGTGGCCTTAAAGAACCCGGTTGATAGGTATAAAACAGGTTTTGCGATGGTATATTATAAGGCATTAAAACCTTTGAGGTATCTGCTGTAAGATTGGTGGCAGAAAAATTTATTTTCACTGCATTCCTCAATACCGGTTTATAGCTGGAAGTAATATCTACCGTTTGCTTTTTAGTACTGTCTTTTTGGGCTACAGCCGTTGCAATATTGCAACAACCAATGAGGGTGAAAAAGAAATATTTTATAGTACGCTTCATAATTTGCTTTAATAATGTTAGCCTGTTTTAAATGCGGCTTAAATTTTAGAACTAAGTTTTTCTTCTTCCTTTGCTTTAGCTAATTTTTCCTGTGCAATGGTCTTTAACTCTGTGATAGCAGCATTTAATGCCACACTTTCGTAGGTAGCTTTTGCATTGAAATAATCTTTTTGTTGTAAAAAAACATCGCCCAATAAAATGTACGATTTGGTAACCCAATAATCGTAACTGCTGGTTTCCCTGATAACTATTTGTGCTGCTTTTTCAGCCGCAGTATAATTGTTTAAACTAAACTGAGAGCTTGCTATTTCATACCTTGCCTCTGCACCCCATGCAGATTTATTAATGCCTGCGCAAGACTTGAATGCAGCGATGGCGCCGGTAAAATCATTTTTTACCTGCAGCGATTTGCCCAACACCAGGTAGCCTACCGATTTATCATCTGTACTAATTCCTTTTTTTGCCAGCAACTCTTTGGCCACCTCATTGGCCTGCTCATAATCTTTCAATTGATAAAAGCTGCGAACCAGTCCCCGTAATGCTTCCAGCTGATTTTCCTGGTTGATTGCTCCGGCCATTAATGCAGTAAAATATTTTTTGGCGTTGGTATAATCTTTTATTTCAAAATAGGCAATTCTTGCGGCAGCCAATGTAGCTCTCTCAAAATATTTGCTGAGCCCTTTATCACTTACATAACCATAACTGTTGAGAGCATTGGTCCAGTCTTTTGATTTTGAATAACACTCGCCACGGAAAAAATTTGCTTCTAAAGCAAAGGCGCCGGAAGGATATTGCGAAAGATAATTATTGAACCCTGTAATAGCGGCAGCACAATCATTGCTATTGTATTTTATTTCTGCTGCGGTGTAGGTAAGCGAATCCGCTTCACTCACAGAAATATTCTTTCCGTTCTTTCGCAGTAACTCAACATATTCGTTGGGTCGGCCATCTTCCACATAAATATTTTTGATATTATCCAGTGCCTCATCAGCCTCGGCAGATTGAGGATATTGCTGAATTAATTGTTGATAGTTGCTGAGTGCATCAGCATTTTTATTGAGATTATAATAACTAAGACCCAGCTTTAAATAGGCCGCCGGCTTAATTCCACCAGCATTGCTGAGGTTCAATATATTTTTAAGATAAGTAATGGCCTCTGTAAATTTTTCTTCTGCCATGTAGGTATTGGCAATTTCCATATTGGCATCGGGTACTAAATTACTTTTGGAATATTGCCGGATAAGATTGTTTAAAGTGGTTATTTTATTCGCCCCACTTTTAACGCCTGCAATCATTGCCTTTTGAAATAAAGCATAATCACTTTGCGGTAATGCATTGTTGAGCACATTATCGTACATGGTATTTGCTTTTGCAAAATCCTTGTTCATAAAATAGCAGTCAGCGCTGCGAATGTAGGCATCCTGTTCCAGTGTGGTTGCTGTGGTATTTACTTTAGCAATCGATTCAAAATTGGTTAATGCCTGCTTGTAATTTTCTTTCTTTAACCAGCTATAGCCAAGGTTATACTTTGCAGTTAAAGGATTGGCCTCGCCTTGTGTACCTGCCCCACTTTGCAGGTAGGTTGATAAAAACTTAACTGCCTCATCATACCGGGCAGTTCTAAACGCAATTTCGCCTTTCCAGAAATTGGCGTATGCAGTAACGGAAGAGTTTGGCAACTGGATGATCTTTGTAAATAATTCATCCGCCTTCAAAATCTGCTGGTCGTTCATGTGCTCTACTGCCCTGCCGTATAATATTCTTGGATAAACTTTTTGCATAGTGGCCGTAGGCTTTGCAAACGATTCGTATAACACCAATGCATCTCTGAAATTGTTGGTGTTAGCCAGCATACTTACCAAAATTTCTTTGCCTTCTGTTGTATATTTAGAAGCCGGGTAGCTGGTAATAAATTGCTGCATTTCATTCAGCGCAACATCCTGGTAACCCAGTTCATAAGATAATTTGGCATAGTTGAACCGGGAAATTTCCTGCTGCTGTGGATTGCTGCTGTTAACTGCACAAAACTGAAAAGCACTTCTTGCATTTGCCTTATCATTGATTCTTAAATAACAATCACCCAGCAGGTACATGGAGTTTTGCCCCAATGAATCTTTCTCGTTGCTCAATTGTTTTAAACCCTCAATTGCTTTGTTTATTTGATTGGCTTCGTAATAGCAATAGCTTAACTCGTACAAATCTTCCTTACTTACTTTGGAGCTATTTTTAACATAGTATTCCAGCAGCGGCAATGCTTTTTTAAAATTCTTTCTTTCAAAATAGATCTGCCCCAGCAACTGTTTCATTTCCTTTTCGTAGTACAATCCCCCTCTGCTTAATACGCTCTCTCCATAACGCAGTGCTTCATCTTTTTTATTCTGAAAATAAAATATTTCAGCAATATAGTAGGGTACTACGCCTTTGTAATCATCCTTGCTTTCTACCAGCTTAAAAGATTTTAAAGCATCCTCATACTTATGATCGTAGAAGCTGATAAACCCATGATAATAATTAGCAGGAATAAAATATTTACTTTCCGGTAACTGATGAATTTCATTGAACAGTGGCCTTGCTTTATCGAATTGTTTGAGGTTAAAATAGCAATACCCCATTTCGAATTTAACATCTGCAATTTCTTCATTGCTGAGGTTATCAAGTCCTGCATTTTCATAATTGGAAATTGCATTTTGAAAATCATCTTTTTGGAAATAATACTTTCCCAGGTGATAGCTCATCAGTTGTGCACGTGGCGCATTGTTTATCCAGTCAACGTACTGATTAGCCTCTTCAGCAGCAACCTGCAATAGGAGTTTAAGCCGGCAAACGGTATAATAATAATTAACGTCATCATATAAATAAGTGGCGTTGGTTTTTTGATTGTCTTGCTGCTGCTGCTTTACAGCCTGCAGCAATGGATAGGCCAATGCATACTGCTGTTGTGTAAAAAGCTGTTTAGCTTCTTTATATTCTTTTTCAGCATCTATAAATACATGTGTTTGTTGCGAAAAAACTGCACCGGATAAAAACAGGAAGAGGATAACAGCACCCAAAAATTTATTTATCATAATTATTGCATCATTCATTTTTGCAGATTGTAAAATTAGCTATAATGCTTGCTTCGCAAACACCATTCCAAACCATATGTGAATAAGTGGATAACTACATTTTTTTAGTTTATTAATTTAAATGTTGTTAAAGACATTCTCTTGTATGTGTTTAGAGGGTTTAGTAGTTTAGTAGGTTTAGATGTTTAGTGGGTTTAGCTATTAGATGATGATCTAAATAACAAACCGTAAATAAATGAAACGAATGTACATTCGCAGCGCTGTTAATAAAAAGGTAAAGTAACCCGCTTGCTTTTTTATTCAAGACAATCATTCTTAAACCCAAAAAAAAAAATCTATGAAAAAATTATTGTCAACAAAATATTCTGCAGGAGCATTTAGTACCGCTGTTTTTATTTTGAGGATTACAGTTGGTGCAATAATGCTGCATCATGGTTATAACAAACTCATTCACTTTGCTGACATGCAACCGAAGTTCATGAATTTTTTAGGGTTGGGCAGTACGGTTTCTTTATCAATGGTAATTTTTGCAGAATTTTTCTGTTCTGCATTTTTAATATTGGGCCTGTTTACACGGCTTGCGACTATACCACTAATCATCACAATGGGAGTGGCTTTGTGGAAAGTGCATCATTTTGAAGTTTTTGGAGATGGAGAAGTACCTGCTTTGTATTTGGGTGCATACATTACCTTGCTGTTGGTAGGGCCAGGCAAAGCCAGTCTGGATAGCATGATGGGGAAATAGCTGGTGTGATTGCAGGAGAAACAACTGTTCGATTTGTGAACTGTGATTTGTGAACTGTGATTTGTGATTTGTGAACATAGCATAAAAAATAAGGCTTCAATATTTTCAGTTATTTGTGATTGCATAATAAAAACTGAATAAAGAAAATTAAGTTGAAGGGCTTGCGGATAGCAGCGTAAAGCCCACAGCTGACGGGCTGCAGCCCAGCCTTTGTGGCGAGGACTTGCAGCGGATAGCCGCTTTAAATGTTGGCTAAAGCTCATTGGCTGAACGCCCAAAAAAAAATTATAATTTTGAATCATTGAATGTGTGCGCATTTAAAATACCTTATTTATCGATCGTTTAGGAATTAGTCCGCACCATCAATTTTACAGCAGCTTAGTTTAGTGGGTTTAGAAGTTTAGTTACCGCACTAAATTGCAAATTATTAATAATAGTATTAAAAAATGTTTATAACAGAAACTCAGATTAGAATTCATTACGCACTTACCGATCAGATGGGTGTGGTATATCACGGGCACTATGCACAGTTTTATGAAATTGGAAGAGCAGAGGCTTTGCGGCAGATCAATTATTCTTACAAAGACATAGAAGCCATCGGCATTATAATGCCGGTAGTGGATATACACAGCCGGTTTTTACGTCCGGCCAAATACGAAGACCTGATTACAGTAAAAACGATTTTGAAAGAATTACCGGTTCACCACAAAATTATTTTTCATCATGAAATATACAACCAACAGGATGAACTATTGAATACCGGTGATGTAACCCTTTATTTTATGCAGACCAAGGGAATGAAACGCTGTGAAATGCCGGATGCGCTGAAAGATAAACTGGCAGGCTATTTCCCGAAAACTGACGACTAGTGCTATGTTAAGAATAAAATGACGCATCGATTTGTGACCCGATAGCTATCGGGTGGTCAATAGTGAAATATTAACCATTCTACACTGTCAATTCACACTTAACTTAACACTAAATTCCATTTTGAGATTTTAGTAGTATATATTTTTTCAACAAAAATTGAAAGGTCTTCAATGCTAAAAACGCCTTAATAGAGCTTGTATTTTTCAAATTATTTCCCAAACTGCTTTAATGGAACAAGTTATCATCGGTTCAACCTGCAATTAACCGGGGCTTTCTGCCTGATTTTGCATCAATTCCCCTATTTTTGCCCACCTAAAAATTAACAATACATTTTATATGGACAAACTATTTTACGTAGTTCCGGCACTGGGCATTGTAGGCCTTTTGTACACTTTTATCAAGTTTGCCTGGGTATCCAAGCAAGATGCAGGCAACGAGCGCATGAAGGAAATCAGCACTTATATTGCTGAAGGTGCAATGGCTTTTTTAAAGGCTGAGTACAAGATTCTTACTTATTTTGTGATTATTGCAGCTGCGTTATTAGCCGTAATGGGTTTTAGTAATGCCAACAGTCATTGGAGTATTGCAGTGGCATTTGTGCTGGGTGCTTTCTTTAGTGCATTGGCAGGTTTTATTGGTATGAAAGTGGCTACCAAAGCCAATGTACGTACAGCACAGGCGGCAAGAACAAGCCTTGCAAAAGCACTGAATGTTTCATTTACCGGAGGCTCAGTAATGGGTATGGGTGTTGCAGGTTTGGCCGTTCTTGGGTTGGGCGGTTTGTTTATTATTTTATACATGACTTTTGTTTCTGGCTATGATGCTTCTTCGGAAGAATACAGACTTGCTTTAGAAAAAGCAATTGAAATATTAACCGGTTTTTCTTTGGGTGCTGAATCCATCGCCCTGTTTGCAAGAGTTGGTGGCGGTATTTATACCAAAGCTGCGGATGTGGGTGCGGACTTAGTAGGTAAAGTAGAAGCGGGTATTCCTGAAGATGATCCCCGCAACCCTGCTACTATTGCAGATAATGTGGGCGATAACGTAGGTGACGTGGCAGGTATGGGTGCCGATTTATTTGGCAGTTATGTAGCTACAGTTTTAGCAACGATGGTTTTGGGAAGAGAAACAACAGCGATAGATGCCTTTGGTGGTTTATCTCCCATATTATTACCGATGCTGATTGCAGCGATGGGTATTGTTTTTTCTATCATTGCTACATTCTTTGTAAAAATCAGCGACAGTGCAGGTTTAAGCACTCAAAAAGTACAAACTGCATTGAACATGGGTAACTGGGGCTCAATGGTATTAACAGCTATTGGTTGCTTTTTTTTAGTGAATTTTTTATTGCCAGATACGATGACGTTGCGTAACCACGAGTTCACTAAAACAGGTGTGTTTGGTGCTATCATGGTTGGTTTGGGTGTAGGTACTTTGATGAGTATCATTACAGAATATTATACAGCCATGGGCAAGCGCCCGGTGATGAGTATTATTCGCCAGAGTGCTACCGGCCATGCTACCAATATTATTGGTGGATTGGCTGTAGGTATGGAAAGTACCTTGTTGCCGATTTTAGTATTGGCTGCAGGTATTTATGGTTCATATGCCTGTGCAGGTTTATACGGTGTGGCTATAGCCGCAGCGGGTATGATGGCAACTACAGCCATGCAATTGGCCATAGATGCTTTTGGCCCGATCGCTGATAATGCCGGTGGTATTGCAGAGATGAGTGAGTTACCTGCTGATGTTCGGGAGAAGACAGATATTTTAGATGCTGTGGGTAATACCACTGCGGCTAGCGGTAAAGGTTTTGCCATTGCTTCTGCTGCATTAACGGCGTTGGCGTTGTTTGCCGCATTTGTTGGTATTGCAGGTATTGATGGTATTGATATTTATCATGCTGATGTGCTGGCTGGTTTGTTTGTGGGTGGCATGATTCCTTTTATATTTTCTTCCCTCGCCATCCGTGCAGTAGGTGAAGCAGCCATGGCGATGGTTGAAGAAGTTCGCCGGCAGTTCCGCACCATTCCTGGAATCATGGAAGGTACGGGCAAACCGGAATATGATAAATGTGTAGCCATCTCTACAGAAGCTTCTTTAAAGAAAATGATGTTGCCCGGTGCAATTGCTTTATTATCTCCCATCATTATTGGTTTTATTTTTGGGCCAGAAGTTTTGGGTGGATTTTTAGCCGGCGCCACCGTGAGTGGTGTGTTGATGGGGATGTTCCAAAACAATGCTGGTGGTGCATGGGATAACGCCAAAAAATCTTTTGAAAAAGGTGTGGAGATAAATGGTGAGATGTACTACAAAAAATCGGAGCCACATAAAGCATCTGTTACTGGTGATACAGTGGGTGATCCATTTAAAGATACCTCAGGTCCATCTATGAATATTTTGATTAAACTGATGAGTATAGTTTCATTGGTAATTGCTCCTACCCTTGCAAAACTTCACCATGATAAAATTCAGGCTAACCGCAAAGCACAGATGGAAACAATTATGAAGATGAGTGGTGAACATAGTATGATTAAGCAAAAAGCTACTCATACCCTAACAATTGCAGAAAAGTAAATTACTTATTATAGTAGCTTTAAATAATTTTTTAAGCTGTTAATTATCTATAAAAAAAGCCTGGTGTACACCGGGCTTTTTTTATAATATCTAAACCAGTAGTTTCTATGGTAAATTGTGCTATAAATCAACAGAATGGAACATCTCCCCATCCAAATAAGCGGCTTATCCGATGCCGAAGTACAATCATCAAGAGAACAAAACGGAACCAACGAATTACACAACAAGGAGCGTAATGGCTGGTTAAAAGCCATTACCGATATCGTAAAAGAACCTATGTTCATACTGCTGCTGGCAGCTAGTATCATTTACTTTATTTCCGGTCAGCTGCAAGAAGGGTTATTTATGGTCTCGGCCATTTTATTGGTATCTGCTATTTCACTTTACCAGGAATCTAAAAGCAATAACGCCCTCGCCGCATTAAAAAAGTTATCACATCCCAAAAGCAAGGTAGTAAGAGCGGGTGCAATAATTGAGATCAACAGCGTTGACATTGTTTTAAATGATGTGGTGGTATTTGAAGAAGGTTCTTTGATAACAGTAGATGCAACAATTATTTACTCAAACGATTTCTCTGTAAACGAATCCATCCTTACCGGTGAATCATTCGCCGTGGTAAAAAATAAAAACGACGAGGAAAATGCTGTTTATATGGGTACTTCAATTGCCACAGGCATGGCGATAGGTGTGGCAACAGCAATTGGCAATAATACCAAACTGGGTAAAATCGGTCAATCATTACAAAGCATTAAAGAAGAACAAACGCCTTTACAAATTCAGATAGGCAATTTTGTAAAAAAAATGGCAATAGCTGGCGTCGTTGTTTTTTTAATTGTGTGGGCCATCAATTATTTTCAATCGGCACCGCATGATTTTGCTGGCAGTTTATTAAAAGCTTTAACGCTTGCCATGTCTATACTACCCGAAGAAATACCTGTGGCATTTACCACATTTATGGCCCTTGGTGCATGGCGGCTGATGAAGATGGGTGTGATAGTAAAGCAAACAAAAACGGTAGAAACCCTGGGAAGTGCTACGGTAATTTGTACCGACAAAACCGGCACCATTACCGAAAACCGCATGGAGTTAAATGCTTGCTATGTTGAAAAAACGGGTACAACTTACAATGATTTCAACCAATCAAAAGCGGAAGCTTTTGAATTAATTGAAACAGCCATGTTTGCCAGTGAACCACTCCCCTTTGACCCCATGGAACTTGCTTTGCATGAAGCCTATAAATCAATTGCCGAAATTGATGAAAGAAAAAATTTCTCCATGGTACATGAGTATCCATTGGGCGGAACGCCCCCTATGATGACACATGTATTTGAAAACAAAGAAGGAAAAAGAATCATTGCCTGTAAAGGTGCCCCGGAAAAAATATTGAGTTGTTGCAAATTGAGTGAACCTGAAACAGCAAAAATAAAAGGGCAACTGCAACAACTAACTGAACAAGGATTCAGGGTATTGGGTGTTGCTAAATCATCTTTTTCCGGCACCGTTTTTTTAAAGGAACAGGACGAATATGAATTTGAATTTATTGGATTAGTATCGTTTTACGATCCACCTAAAAAAAACATCAGGGAAGTTTTTGAGCAATTTTATACAGCCGGGCTACAGGTAAAAATAATAACGGGCGATAATAAAGCAACTACCCAAAGTATTGCAAAACAGGTAGGTTTTAAAGATGGTGAAAAAGCAATTGATGGTGCGGAATTAATGTTATTGCAACCGGAAGCATTGAAAAAAACGGTGATGGACACCAATATTTTTACCAGGATGTTTCCCGAAGCTAAACTTAAAATTATTGAGGCTTTAAAAGAACAGCAACAAATAGTTGCCATGACCGGCGATGGTGTAAACGATGGTCCGGCATTGAAAGCATCGCATATAGGCATTGCCATGGGCAAAAAAGGATCTGAGATTGCAAAAGATGCTTCTTCCCTCATTTTAGAAGAGGATGATTTGGGTAAAATGGTCAATGCCATTGCCATGGGAAGAAGGATTTATAGTAATCTTAAAAAAGCCATCCAGTACATTATCTCCATTCATATCCCCATTATTCTTACTGTGCTTTTACCGCTGGTATTAGGTTGGGTATATCCTGCAATCTTTACGCCTGTTCATGTAATTTTCCTGGAATTAATAATGGGGCCTACCTGTTCTATCATTTTTGAGAATGAGCCCATTGAAAAAAATCTGATGCTACAAAAACCCCGGCTATTTACCTCCAGTTTTTTATCATGGAAGGAATTGAACATCAGCATTTTTCAAGGACTTGCCATAACAGCAGCCAACCTTTGTATTTATCAATACGCTGTACAACAAGGCATGAATGAAGACACTACCAGAACAATGGTTTTTATTACCTTAATTGTGGCTAATATATTTTTAACCCTGGTTAACCGTTCCTTTTATTATTCTGTGATAACAACTATGAAGTATAAAAACAATTTATTAAGGGGCATTATACTTATTACAATTGTTTTAATGGGCGTGATATTATATGTTCCTTCTATCAACCAATTTTTTAAATTTGAAATACTTCAGATTCATGAAATACTGATTTGTTCTGCTGCTGGTTTTGTATCAGTAATCTGGCTGGAACTGTATAAATACATAAAGAGAAGAATAAAGGGGCGCACTTAAAATGGTCGCGGTATCTTCCGGTTACTTTATGTTGCCGTTTAGGCGTTCAAACGTTTTTGTCTTTAATAACTAAACGGCTAAACAACTTAACGGCGGTTTACACTTCTTTTGTGTTTAAATTTAGACCGTCAGTTTTAAATGCACGGCGGTTTCCTTATTTGATAATCAAATAATTGTATTTTCGTAAAAATAATTAATCGCTTGCCACCTGTAATATTATATTATGCTATCCCCTTCTTTGTACTATTGCTTTCAATAGAAGCATGGTTTTCTTACAAAGAACAAAAAAAACTGTACGAAACCAAAGACACTTTTACCAGCTTAGGATTGGGCATCGGTAATGTGATTACCGGATTTTTTACCAAGGCTTTGATATTTGGCCTGTTTACCTTTTTGTACAATCACCGCTTGTTTACATTGGATGCGGGTGTTTGGTGGTACTGGGTTGTATTATTTTTTGCTGATGATTTTTCTTACTACTGGTTTCACCGCATCAGTCATCATGTAAATTATTTCTGGGCAAGTCATGTAGTACATCACTCATCTCAACATTATAATTTAGCAGCAGCGCTTCGCCAAACCTGGACTGGCAATGCAACAGGTGCCTTTCTTTTTTGGGCCTGGATGCCGCTTGTTGGCTTTCATCCCATCTGGATTTTGTTTATGCAACAAATCAGTTTGATTTACCAGTTTTGGATACACACCGAAACTGTAAATAAGCTACCTGCACCAGTTGAATTTATTTTTAATACTCCTGCTCACCACCGGGTACACCATGGCAGCGATTTAAAATATTTAGATAAGAACCACGCCGGTATTTTAATTATCTGGGACAGATTGTTTGGCAGTTTTCAGCCGGAAGAAGAACGGCCTGTTTACGGACTTACGAAAAATATAGAATCCTATAACCCGGCTTTAATTGCTTTTAAAACCTGGGGCGAATTGTTTAAGAAGGCATACGCTTCCGGTTCTGTAAAAAATGGTTTTTATTATTTTATTAAAGCTCCCGGCTGGAGCCATGATGGAAGTAGTAAGACAACGGCACAGTTGAGGAAAGATGCCAGAACGCCTGATAATTGAATCTATTTTATTTTATCAGCACACCAGCCCTTAACCCAAAAGTAAAAGAAAAACCAGGCGAATTACCTAACCTTGAATTGGCGTAATTAAAAGCAGTGCTACTATTAGTTTCCCTTTGGAATTCGGATAGATTTTGTTTTTTATTATCTGCTCCATATCCCAATCCCCAATATCCATCTAATAGAAACTTTTCGCCAAATACCCATTGTTTGCCAAATTCAATTTGTAGCGCACCAAAGGTTACGTTTTGTTTTTCAACTACATAGTCGCTGTTGTTTTTATAATAGGAAACATTTTCTCTGTAATTACCGAGGTAAAAAACGGGCTTTACATATGCACCTTGCATAAGATGGGTAAACCTTGTTTTACCAAAAATAAAATCAGGCCATTTATTAAATTTATAGCCGGCTGAAGCAAAAAATCCAAACTGATCCCTTTTAGTAGTGGTAAAATCAGTACCATTATAGACATAATCAAGCTGCGAATTCTTCCCTAATCCGATAATACCAAACGAAACTTCATAACTTTTACCTAAGCCTGTACTTTTCTCGAAAGTAAACTCTGTATAACCGTACAAAGGGCTGAGGAAATTAATTTTTAATGCCTTTCTCAACTGACCGGTATTACTGGAGGTATCCTTTAAATCGGTGACAAATTTATCAACATGACCGTCTTCAAATACAATCTTACTTACCTGGTTTTTATCCAATACATAAATTACAGAACCATCACTACCCGGTATTTTATATTTAATTTCAGCAATGCCTACCTCGGTAACTTTGGCTGAGGTAACCTGACCGTTTCTTTTAAAAATTTTATCCTGGGAAAAAGATGCAGTGCAGCATAACAAGATGGCAAGTAAACTAAAAAAATATTTCATATAGATTTTTTAAACAGGGCAATATTAAAGCAATAACCGCTGCGCAAGAAAGTTATTTTAACAATTTTATCATACAGCATCTGAAAAAAACATTGCTTTATTGTAGCTGTATTGCGTGTAGATGCAAAACAGAAGCAAATAATAGGGCTGAATTCTTTTTAAGAATTAAACTCCAAGAACTACTTCGCCATTAGTTTGCTTATTGGTTAAAAATATATTACTCGGGAAACTGTTTTCTATCAAGGCCCGGTATTACATTTAAAGTATTTTTATAGTACACCTTTTTAAGCACTTCATCCGATAAACCTATGCCATACAACCGCCAAAAAGCATGGTATTTTTTGTGGTAGGGAAAATATTCATCGTCAGTTTCAAGCACCCTGAAATAAGTGGCATATTCCTCGGGTTTCCAGTTGTCTTTGCCAAACAATATTCTATCCTGGTATTTTTCAAAAAATGCTTTTGATGCTCTCGGCTGTCTGCCCAGGTCAGAAATAATAGCACCAAATTCTACGTACACATTTTTCGCTGAATCTAAAAAATTACCCAGGTTTTCGAGGTCGTTGGCCATCCAACCAAAATGAGCTGCTATAAATTTTGTTGCGGGGTGTTTAAGAAAAACCTTGTGTTGCTGTGCAATTAAATCATCCCAGGAAAAATTGTTGGTGTCCCGCTTTCTATCCGGATGGGTAGTAAGTTCCAGCCAACGTTCATTGTTTTTATCAACCGGCAACCAAAAGCTTTTGGGATCTGCAGTATGTATCAGCACAGGGATATTTAATTCGGCACATTTATTCCAGATTGCATCCAGCCGTGTATCATCAATGCGAATAATACGATTCTTTTCATCCTTGAATTCAAGCCCGAGATCTTTATAAATTTTTAAGCCTTTTGCACCTGCTTTTACATCAGCTTCCAATTGCAGCAATTTATCGGCAACCCAATTTTTTTCACCAAATCCAACAAAAGAGATATTGGTAAACAGTATTAAACGATTGGGATTCGCACTGTTTATATTATCAAAACTGGCCTTCAAATAACCGTCACCCTGTACATCAAAAAAACCATTGCGCTGGTTGTTGGCTTCTTTATAACTGCGACCACTTAAATTAACCATTACCTGCATGTTAAGTGCATCCATCTGCCGCAATAATTCAGGCAAATTTTGTTTGGGCATTCCCCATTGATGGTTGTGGACATCGATGAATGGAAATTTAGACCGAACTAATTTATGCGCTGTTACTTTTAGGGTAGATACGGGTTCATACTCCTCAAAACCCATGTTAGTTTGTGTGTAGCCATTTGAAAAAACAAATAGCAACACAATTATATTAAAAAAATTAGGTGAAATTTTTATACGCATGCTGTAAAATTAGATAAACAACTCTTTTAAAATTTACCGTTCTTAAAATGTTTGAGTTTAAAAAAACACTACAATTATTGCTCAATTACCTTACTTCTTTTTCTCTTTCCCACTTAAATCCATATAGTCAACCACCAAATTAGCAAGTGCTTTTACACCTGTTGAAAAACCACTTTCATCAATATAAAAATCAGGTGTGTGATGACCTGCTGTAGTTAACGGATTACCACCTTTAGCCATGCCGCCAACATTGATAAACAGGCCGGGGACTTTTTGTTGAAAAAAAGAAAAATCTTCACCGCCGGTATGGGCCACAGATAGAATTAAATTTTCTGCACCAGCTGTCTTTTGCAAAGACGGCAACATTAATTCTGTGAGCGCTACATTGTTATAGGTAATGGGATAATGAGAACTGTAAGGAATCAATACTTCTGCGGTAGCACCGGCAGCTTCCGCCGTTTTGGTAACAATCTGCTTAACTCTTTCTATCAATAATATTTCATCTGCAGGGCTAAGTGCCCTGATGGTTCCCAGCATTTCCACCTGCTCGGAAATAATATTACCCCGGTTACCGCCATTGATGGCGCCAATGGTTACTATGCCGGCATTTTCTGTAATATTTAAATTACGGCTTACAATTGTTTGCAGGTTATTAATTATTTGTGCTGATGCAACAATAGGATCAACAGAAAACCAGGGATAGGCACCATGAGACGACCTGCCTTTTACTGTAATTTTTACGTCGTTTACGCTGGCGTAAAAACCGCCGGGCCGATAAGTGATTTTCCCAACTTCCGTTTGTGCGTTGATGTGCAATCCAAATATGGCATCCACGGTTGGGTTATCGAGTACGCCTTCTTTTACCATCAGTTCTGCACCACCTTCTTCTCCCCTTTCCACACCTTCTTCTGCAGGCTGAAAAATAAATTTCACTGTTCCAGCCAATTCATTTTTAATACCACTAAGTACGGTTGCTACACCCAGTAACATGGCCACATGTGTATCGTGACCACAGGCATGCATTACCCCCACTTCGTTTCCATTATAGGTTGTTTTTACTATAGATGCAAAAGGAACGTTGGTTCTTTCTATCACCGGAAGACCATCCATATCTGCCCGTAAAGCTACAACTGGTCCGGGTTTGCCACCTTTTAACAATCCAACTACACCTGTATGTGCTACACCAGTTGTTACTTCAATTCCCATTGCCTTTAATTCTTTTGCTATTAAAGCTTCAGTTCTTGTTTCATGATTGCCCAGCTCAGGATGTTCATGAATGTCCCTGCGCCAGCTGATAACCTGTTGCGCTGATTTATCCGTTGCAATTGCTATTTTATTTCTTAAGGTTGATGGTTGGGCGATAACATTGATCGACAAAAAAAAGAGAGAAAAACACAGCAGGTATTTCATATTGAATATTTTTTTGCAAAGGTTAACTGAATATAGGGTACAAAAAAAATAAAACAAGCTCACCGGGAAAACTACTGAAAGCAGTCTTTCAATAAAAGATAAAATATATTTTGAGAGACTACCAAAGAATTGGATTTAACAGGTTTACTATACCATGCAAGGGATAAATTACAGAGTTGTTATTTTGCTCAGTATTGATAAAATGTACAAAAGTGATTATATATCCTTTTTACCAAAAAGGATTTATAACAAAATCATATTTGCCTATGAAGCTTAATTGAAAAGCTTCTGTCCGGTTCATAAAAAAAATTATTCATTAATTTACCCTTCGTTCACTATAAAGCAATAATCGGTGATGTTTTAAAGGATATTCATGCAGGATGAAAGGTAAATTGTGGAAAAGAAAGTAAACCTGCGACAACAAAAGATGATTTATTTTCATCCGAAAGGCATAATTAGCCAAAATAAGTTTCGTACTTTTACAAAAAACTAATTGAGATGAAAATTTTTATAGCCGGATTGCCTTATGATTTAGATGATGCAGAACTTGAAGAGATATTCGAAAAATTTGGCACCGTAACATCTGCCAAAGTAGCTATAGACAAAGAAACCGGCAAGAGCAAGGGATTTGGATTTGTAGACATGCTGGTAAGTTCCGAAGCAAGAGAAGCCATTGAAGGCCTGAATGACATTTCGTTGGGCAAGAAACCACTCGTAGTAAAAGAAGCTGAAGAACGCACCGGTCCACCATCCGGCGGCAGCAGACCTGGTGGCTTTAGCAAACCTGGTTTTAATAACAACAGACCCCCCAGGTATTAAATAATATATTAGTCAGGATTATTTGACAGGGAGCTTACATCACGAATTATAAAATAACTTTGTGACTTACTTATAGTTATCCCATTTACCTAAATCATTTTTTTATAAGCAGCCCTTTTTAATAAAGGGCTTTTTTAATGGCGGCATACACAACTGGTATTGCTTCTTTAAACCGGGTGTAAGTAGCAGATGAAATATTTTTATCATCAAACGGCACAACCTTTACATATTCTTTATTGGCGCCCGCTACCCTTCCATATTTATATTGATAAGTAAACCATCCATCGGGTTGTAAATCCACTTCTTTCATTGCTGTATTGGGTACACTGATGAAAAACTGTGGAGCTCTTTTTGTTGCAGTATTTTTAAGACGGGTAGTACGAAGACTGACATATGCTTCCTTGGCTGTTTCTACAGAAGGGTCTATTAACTTAACCTCACTTGCCAATACATTGCGATAGCGGTATTGACCGTTTTGGTTGCTGTTGTATAATTCCTTTAAAACATTAGCAATGCTGTCTTTTAAAAAAGGATAATGCGTACAGCCAAGGATCAATGTATTCATCTGCTGATGGGGATTGGTTTTCAACATACCTTCCAGCAAACTTACCAGGTGGTAGCGTACATAATTGGATGGGTCGTTTAACTGCATATCAAGGCAACTTCCTTTGCCATCATACTCACACAAAATTTTGTTATTGGTTGTATTAAAATTATACAATTTTAATAAGGCTGTATCAATGGGATACTGCGCATTTTTAATGGAGGGACCCTTATAATCCTTCCTGGTTTGTTGCAGGGTATCTACAAAATAAGCCCAATCCCTGTCAATGCTCTCTGCAAGCCCTATACCACCCTGGCTTACAACAAATGGCTCCTGCATACCCATCCCCTTTGCAAACGCCTTTAACGTTCGTTGATAGCCGTTAGATGCCACCGTACCTGCCGTAGCAAACACACCAATTACTCCTGTGCCATTTTTTTTCTGCCATTCCAATGCGGCTTTGGCGCCCGCATCTATTACACCTATTACGCTCACGTTTACAGCTTGTTGATTCAGGTAAAATTTAATATCCGGTAAGGCATAAGCTGTGGCAGTATTGCAGGCTACCACCAGCATTTTCACCGGCAGTTTATCTTGGCTAACCCAGGTATTCTTTTCTAACGTAGCATATTGCTTTCCCAATAAAAAATCAATATTCTTAAGGATGTGTTCCTTCAGCAAATCCGTTTTATTTTCTGCTGCATAATTACCGTAAGGCATGTTGCTTTGGTCGGCCAGGTATTGGAAATATTCTGATTCAAAATCTGGTTTGCCATCGGGCTTTTGCTCACCGGTTTTGTTGTTAAAAAAGTCAAGGGTAAGCAGCGCATTCAGCACGGTAAGCCCGCCTGTACCTGAGTCAAAAACACCAATGGGTAAACTAGTTTTAGCTGATTGCGCCATTGAAGTTGTTGCAATCAACGACAGGTACACCGGAAGGATGCACTTCTTAACCAATAAAGAAATTTTTGTTGAATAACTCATGGAATATTTTTTATAAAAATGGTGACAGATTTTTTTATTATTTAAATTTTAAAAACGCCACGTATTTGGCATTTCTTATACTTTATTTTTTATTGGTGGCCTTACCCTTGCCTTGGCTTTATTAAAAATATGCTGACCCTTATCTATTCCTTTGCGTAATTCCTTTTGCTCCTCCACTGGTAAATGGTATACTGTTGTGCATTCGGGTGAGCAGCACCCATCGTAGGTTGCAGCACACTCCTCACATTGAATAAACAACAGGTGACAGCCATCATTTTTACAATTGGTATGGGTATCAGCAGGCTTTCCACATTGATGGCAAGTGGCAATAATATCCGGGGTAATTCTTTCGCCAAGCCTGTCATCAAAAACGAAATTTTTTCCGATAAACTTACTTTCAATCCCAGCCTCCTTTACCTGCTTTGCATAGTTGATGATGCCGCCTTCTAAATGAAATACATTATTAAAGCCGTGGTGCAGCATGTAAGCACTGGCTTTTTCGCATCGGATTCCCCCCGTGCAATACATGATAATGTTTTTTTCTTTTTTATCCGTCATCATTTCTACCGCCATGGGTAGCTGTTCTCTGAATGTATCGCTTGGCAATTCAATGGCTTTGGTAAAATGGCCCACTTCATATTCGTAGTGGTTGCGCATGTCTATCACCACCGTTTTTTCATCTTTCAGCAGTTCATTCATCTGTTGTGCATTTACATAATTCCCTTTTCTTTCCATGCTAAACGAAGAATCGGTAATTCCATCTGCAACAATTTTTTCCCGCACTTTAATTTTTAAAACCCAAAAAGATTTGCCATCATCATCGATGGCAACATTTAGCCGTAAGCCTTTTAATGAAGGTATACTGTATAGAAAAGTTTTTAACTCCTCCAACCGGCTATCTGGCACACTTATTTGTGCGTTAATCCCTTCCTTTGCTACATATATTCGTCCAAATACATGCAATGCATTTAGATGAATATACAGATCATCTCTAAAAAAATTGGGATCGTCAATAGTAAAATATTGGTAAAAGGAGATGGTGGTTCGATGTTCCGTTTCCTGGTACAAAAGTTTTTTGAGTTCCACTTGCGAAACCCTGTTGTGTAGTACTGCCATAAAATTAATTTGATTCCACTTGCCGTAGAAAATCTTAAAAGATTGGATGCTTGCAGGGCAAACCAAATTGAGTGGCGAAGATATAAAATTTAACAGTGGGGCTATGCTATATTCTTTTTAAGGGTGCAATTTAAATTACCTCTTCATTCATAACGGCCGTCAGCGTTTTTAATGGCTGACGGGGTTATTGCCTCCCCCTTTTAGTTTCGATAATTTTAATTACATCCGCTTTTAGCAATGTCCTTACTCACCTAAAAACTAAACGAAATAGCATTACCCCTTCCACTAGTATTCATGTTGCCGCCAATTAACCCTCCAAAGCCAATACGAAGGGCGGTTTGGCTGCGGCGACCATTTTCAAACGCTGCCACAAAATCAACCCGAAATATTTTTAGAATGTTTTCAATACCGGCAAACACTTCCACATGATTGTTGATGCTGTTAACATAAAAAGTATTGGTACCTGCAACCAGAAACCAGTTAAGTTTTTTAAACAAGGGGATTTTATTGGTGAGCAATCCATTAAAATGATGCTCAAGGTGCGCCACAGCATAAAAGGATTCCATATTGCTATTACCATAATAACTTGCCAGTTGAAAGCTGTTGAGATAGTCACTGGCAACTCCCGTAAGGTTACCATTAAAGTGCTGAAAGTCCTGAATATAAACTTTACGGTTGTTTAAAAAACCTCCAACACCCAATCTGTATTTCAGCAATCCGCCTATGCGGAAATTAAGATCATCTGCAATACCAATTTTCCATTTATCAAAATTTACACCGCTTCCAAAAACATTGCTGATGCCCTTGGTATAATTAAAAGTAAACGTAGGATATTTAGATCCGATAGCTACTTTATTGGAAGGAAACTGAATGTACTGCTGGCCTGGTTTAAAGCTTATATCAACGCTTACAATAAATGCCTTGTGGGGCGTAAACTGTTTATTCAATTGCTCTGTTGGATAGTTGGGTGTGATGTTGCTGCTGTCTTTTTTAAATACGGTAAAATTGGTTGTATTATCCAGGGGTTTCCTGTCTTCGTACAATGCGTTTAATTTTATTCGTAAGCCATTTTCGTACCGCTTGGTGTAGCCAATATCTGCAAATACATTCTCATAGATTTTCATAAAATTATCGCCATAAAACAAGGTACTGATGGTATTGACCAATGGCGTAATGGGACTCTCCCTGTTAAACTGTGTAACCCTGCTACCCGCTGCAAAGCTCCAGCTATGTCGTTTTAATTTCCCTTCTTCTTCAAAATCCCTGGTACTTAAATTAACCTGTACCCAACCGTTTAAATGCCGGTTGCCAAAGCCATAACGAAGGTTTGGTTGTATAGATAAATTCGTTTTTGACTGTTTAAGGTATTTATCAAATGCACCGGATGCATTTACTACCGCACCTTCTGCGGGATTGTATTCCAACCCTTTTAACAAGGGATTAAATGACCACCGGTAATTATTACCGCCAGTGGCATAATGCCTTCGGCTGATACCGCTCCAGAAAACATCCAACAACTTTATTTTACCCTGCTTTTTGTTGAGGGAATCTGTGGTCTGTTTACTGATGACTGCATCTTTCTGTACCTCATAAATACTATCTTTTACCAGGTAATCTTTTATCTCCTCTCTTTCCAATGGCATGGGCCGGATGGTATCCCAATAGGCTTTTGTTTTTTTGTTTACACCCGTATCATACTTAATAACTACATTATCAAAATATCCTTTTTCAAAGGCAGGCTGCAGGTTGTAATTAGAATATACATTTACAAAATTTGCAACTGCATCAATCCCCAACTGGTTAAAACTAAAATGAAGCAATTGATTTTTTACCCGCCAGGTTTCACTGTTTACCGGTACATGAAACTGGGTAATTTTTAAGCTGTCTATAATCTCTAACTGCGATTTTTTAGTGAGAATTAAATCGAGGCTGTGAATACGCCAATCGCCTTCTGTGATATTGATGATGCCCGAAAAAAGCGGCTCGTAGTTGCGCCTTGGTGTTACCCTGATGCTGTTGATTTCTTTACCATCTTCAAAATAACTGCCTAAAAATTTATACCTGTAAAAATTAAGTGCGCCATCTGCTATGGGAGATATAAAGCCACGTGGATTGAGCTTCTGCGTAAAAATGATCACATTATTTTGATAGAGACTGATGAACGTAGGGAATGAAAATCCAAAGCCACCACTGCCACTTACCCGGCTGCTTTTTACTTCCAGTTTAAATTTACCTGGCTTTTGTGCAGCCACTTTTGCAATGGATTCTGAAAGATAAATAATACCTGCACCTGTTGTATCCAGGCCCATGCTATTTCTGTCATCATCCGGCACTTTTTGCCCCATAATCCGCTTGGGCAGGCGCCGTAGTTTAATCATATCTTTTGTGTACAAATCACAGGTAAAAGCATTTACTTCTTTGTTGTACAAGGGTCGTTTTTCTATAGCCTTCCGGATGATAGCATAAGCAGGATCTTCTCCTCCACTTTCTATTACAACCTCTTTCATTACCAGTTTTTGTTCCGATAAAAAGAACATTAACTCTTCATCTTCATTGGTAATGGTAATTGATTTTTCCTGGGTGGCATAGCCGATGTGTTGACAGACAACTGTGTAAGTTCCCGGTCTGACTGCAACAATGTATTTGGCTCTGTTGTTGGCACTTGCACCAATGGTAGTACCCTTGATGGTAACGGATGCGTATGGCAATAAATCGCCTTTATCGCTAAAAACTATCCCGGTAATTTTTTGTGCTGAAGATTGAAAACAAATAAAGACCAGACTGACTAATAAAATTTTTCTCATACAGTATTTTGTGCAGCATCGAAAATAAGGCTGTTATTGTTAGAGAAAAATTAAAATAAAAAAAGCTATAGAAATTATTGTTGCTGCTTCCTTAAGTAACTTCCCGACAAAGCCCCAAAACCAGCGACCAATGCACCTATTAATGCTGTAGCCAATATCAACAAATAAGGACTGTCTGATTTTAGGATTAATAAAGAAACCTTGTGCGCCAACAAATGATGGTTGTTATTGCTGATATACCAGGCCAATACACCCCAGCCGGCAAACAATGCAATAAAACCGGCTGTAAAAGAAACAAGTGGCTTTTGCGGTATAGCCAGCGCTACAATAAATGCAACAATAGCAATTATCCACCAAGGCAAATACAGGCAGGCAGCTATACTGAGAAGGGCGGTAAGTAGGATGGTTGTTAAGAATTTCATTGTCGAAATTTTTGTTGAAAGTAGTTGATTATGGTTGAAAGTTGTTGAAGGTTGTTGAAGATGGTTTAATGTTGTTGAAGATGGTTTAAGGTTGTTGAATGTTGTTTAAAATTGTTGAATGTTGTTTAACAGGGTTGAATGTTGTTAAAATAATGTATGGTTGTTGAATGTTTTTTACCATAGTTTAAATGTTATTGAGATTAACATCTTTTAAAAAAAAATTTGAGCCATTTCAAATTGCATCTTTTGCCATCTTCTAATTATCTCATTTGCTAATTTCCTCATTTGCATATTTGCTAATTTGCATATTTTCTCTTCTGCATTTAACTCCTGGCAAAACTCATGGTCCATTTTACTCTGTTGCTGTTAACCTCCTCTTTGGTCATCAACCACAAAGAATAATATTTTCCCTGCGTCCATTGGTTAATAAAATTGTCATAATACTTGCTGCCGGGGTTACCACTTTGTCCACCCGGATACACCCCATAAGCCTCTGTTTTTGCAGATAGCTGTACTATCATTCGCCAACTTGGGCCAGTATTTGCCTTGGTTACATCAATAGCATCCTTTTTAACAGCATTGATAGAAAATTTACCACCACCAATTGGTAAATCCAACCTGCTGAACGGCTTAAGTTTGGTAAGATGATCTATATGTATGCCTCTGTATTTTGCCCATTCCAATTTTCCAGCTACTTCAGCTTTCTTTAAATCAACTACTGCTTTTTTAAAAGCTTTTGTTACATCATCGGCTAAAGTTTCTTTTGCAGGTGTGTTAATATCATCAACAAATCTATAGGCAGAATCTCTCAGAATGCCATCCAGCAGCGAACTTTCAAATGGAAGCAACATTATTTTTGGTGCTTTTGCATATTCATCATCATACACTACCTGTTCAAAATAATTCCAGGTTATTTCAAAAACTGCCGACCCCTTTGCGGCTACCTCATTATTAAGATCCCAGTTTTTAAGTATTTCAAAATATTTTTTTTCGTCGGCATCCAAATCATCCATTTTGATATTTTTTAAAAATACCGGCCTTGCAGCCTCTGCAAATACATCGTAATTATTTGTTTGCAAAGCCATCATATCTTCAACAGTAATATTTTCCATGGCAGCCAATTTTCGGTTAATAATCTGGCCACGGTAAGGAGGATAGTTTCTACCCAAATAATAAGGATAAGTAGTATCTGCAGGCTTTTGATTGGCACTGCTGATAAAGCCTCTTTCCGGGTTGTACTGCATGGGCGTTTCATCCATCGGAATCATGCCCTGCCACATAAAACTGCTGTCTGTTCCTGGCATTACAAAGTCGCCCTGTCCGTTCCATTTGGCCGGCCAGTTGCCTTGTGTACGAATGGCAATGTCGCCATCCTTGCAGGCAAAGGCACAGTTTTGTCCGGGATTTTTAAGATTGAGCGCTGCTACAGCATAGTCTGCATAATTTGTAGCATGATTCAGTTGCGTAAACATTTTGAGTTCATTGCTAGGGTCGTGTGCTGTCCAGCGCAATGCGTAATAGTTGGTATTGGGTGCCCTGCTGCCACTAAAACTCTTATCATACATCACAGGACCAAACACGGTATAGGCAACCGTATCCACATAAGTAAGGCTATCTTTTATGGCAATATTTTCAATCCGGAATTCTGTTTGTTTCCATTCATTGTTAAACCAATATTCTTTACGGGTATCATCTTTAAATTTTATTTTGTAATAATCTTTTACATCTCTGCCGCCATTGGTAACCCCAAAAGCACAATGCTCATTAAATCCAATAATTACACTGGGTGCGCCCGGAAATGTAGCACCATAAGCACTAAAGGTGGGAGTACTCAATTGCATTTCAAACCAAAGCGAAGGCAGGTTTAATCCAAGGTGCGGATCGTTACATAAAATTGGTACACCGCTTTTTGTTTTCTTTCCGCTTACTGCCCAATTATTGCTACCGTTACTTCTATCCGGCTGTTGCCTTTCTAATGCCAATAATTCTTTGTTATCAAGATAGAGAGAATCTAAATTCAGGGGCGCTTTTGTTACAACTTTTGGTGCTGCATAAACTGTTCCCTTTGAGATAATCGGATCTAAAGAATCCTGCTTTTGTGGATACAACAAATCAAAGTCTTCTTTACTGAAATAATTTTTGGCATTATTCATTTCAAAATCATCATCTTTCCCTGATAAATCGTACGACATATATTTTAGAAACAAAGCTGTCTTTAAATTACTCCACTGTTCAGGCACGTAGCCAATCAATTTGTACTCAAGCGGCAACTGACTTTCTTTGATGGAATTGATATAGGCGTTTACTCCGGCAGTATAGGCGTCGCAAGTGGCTTTGGTTTCCGGATCTTTTTCCATTTCCTTTAAAGCAATTTCTGCAGCGTATCCCATACCTAACCTTCTGAATTCCCTGTCATGATTCAGTGCTTTTGCTCCCACAATTTCACCAGCTCTGCCGGCAGCTGCATGCGTTTGCAATTCCATTTGCCAAAGGCGAAATTTTGCATGTAAAAATCCCTGAACAAAATATACATCGTTCTCCTGCTCGGCAAATACATGCGGCACCAACCGTTCATCTAAATAAACATCCACTTTACCTGTTAACTGAGGAAACTTTAATTGGGCAGAAAAATCATTTTCATCGTTTTCTGCATTTTGCCAAATACCATGTTGGGGGCTAAGCAATTTGCCCAAAGGTGCAGGCAATAATAATTTTGAATTTAAAATAACTACAAGACCGGTGGCAACAGCAGCTGCAATAAGGGATGGCAAGATTTTCATAAAAAATATTATGGCTGTAAATTAAGGAAATGCTTTGTATCAAAACTAATTGGATTGATTATTTTTGAAGGATGATAACAGAAAGCATTGATGTAAAAAATATTTTAGGACTACAATTACCTACTGACCCCCGGTGGGTAAACCTTGCGGAAATGCAGCTGGAAGAAATATTAACCGACCATGCCTATTGCGAACAAAAAGCAGCCACCACCTGCATTTCATTAATACAACGCTACCCCGACAGAACGGTGATGGTGGAAGAACTGGCACCGATTGTTACAGAAGAATGGGGCCATTTTAGACTGGTGCTGGCGGAATTAAAAAAGAGAGGATTACAATTGGGCGAGCAACGCAAAGATGTGTATGTAAATAAACTGCTGGAGTTTCAAAAAAAAGGGGGCAATGCAGAAGATCGTTTTTTAGACCGGCTACTTACCATGGCATTGATAGAAGCAAGAAGCTGTGAACGTTTTAAAAGATTGAGTGAAGGATTAGACGATGCTTACATGAGAAATTTCTATCGCCGCTTTATGGAAAGCGAAGCAGGGCATTACACCCTTTTCATCAACTTATCAGAATTGTATTTACCTAAAGATAAAGTGCGCAACCGCTGGAAGGAATGGCTGCAATTTGAAAAGGAAATGATATCGAATTTAGAAATGAGGGGTGATCGGGTTCATTGAGCCTTCTTTTTTATTAGCTTCATAAACGATGATTGGTTGATGATCGTTTATGTAAAAAATATCATTGTTTGTCCTACTAAGTGCCTGAAGCTACAGCTACGTCTGTAAGACCTCACCCCAACCCCTCTCCAAAGGAGAGGGGCTAGAACCCTTAACCCGTAGGTGTTTTAGCGTTATGGCAGTAATTTAGCCAGGCAGTAATGAAAAAATATCAGGCAAAATTATAAGGATAATTAAAACAGCATTTACTAAAACAATCAACTATGCAGTCAACCAATAATATTCTCCTCATCAGGCCGGCCAACTTTAATTTCAATTCAGAAACGGCTACATCAAATGCATTTCAACAGCTTCCCAATGACGGTGAACTTGCTTTAAGGCAGGCTGCAATAAATGAATTTGATGCATTTGCAAAAACAATCGCATCAAAGGGAGTAAACGTTACAGTGATTGATGACACTGCATTTCCAACAAAACCCGATGCCATTTTTCCCAACAACTGGGTATCTTTTCATGCTGATGGAAGGGCTATACTTTATCCGATTTGTGCTGCCAACAGACGACCTGAAAGACGAATGGATATAATTGAAACCCTGAAAGAAAAATTTATAATCAAAGAAGTAATTGATCTTTCTCACTATGAAAAAGAAAACAGGTTTTTAGAAAGTACCGGGAGTATCATTTTTGATCATGAAAACAAGATTGCTTATGCCTGTTTATCACCCCGTACAGATAGAGATATTTTTATAGAGGTCTGTGCTTTGCTACAGTACAAACCAATTTACTTTACCTCCAGTGATCAAAACGGACAGGCAATTTATCACACCAATGTTATGATGTGCATTGGCAGCAGGTTCTGTGTAATTTGCCTGGAAAGTATTACCGACATGCAGGAGAAAGAAACCATTTGTAACTCAATCACCAATACCGGTCACCAGATAATTGACATCAGTTTTGAGCAAACCAACAACTTTGCCGGCAATATGCTGGAGCTTTCAACCGGGCATCAGCAAAACATACTGGCATTATCACAAACTGCCTATAATAGTTTAAATATTGAGCAGAAAACCATACTTGAAAACCTGGTGGAATTGGTTCCACTCCCCATTAAAACAATTGAAACAATTGGTGGTGGAAGTGCAAGATGTATGATTGCAGAAATATTTCCTGAACGGATTGTAAAATAGCAATGCTGTTTATTGTTAAAATATAGTGTTGGTAATCAATGTATATACTGGTTAACCAAAAACCATTCTAAACATTTCTTCTTCATCATCAAAAGCATCATTTTCCATTTCCGCCTTCCATTGCTTTAACATCCGATCAACATATCTCAAACCTTTATCACTTTTAAAGTCAACAATATCTTCCTCAAATGAGCTGGCAATTGCTGTTTCCTGTTCTACCTGTTGCTGCACTATTACCAGAGGTCTGGACTGTATTGCAGGGCCAAACTGCTGAGCTAATACTGAATATTGAGGTTGTTGAAAAATCGATTGTTTCTCATATTCAAGGTTATTTACCTGCTCTTTTAGCAACTGCAGGTAAACCGATAGTTTATCGTCAGCTAAAGTGTCGAGATGACTGCTTTCTTTATATATCCATTTTAATTCCAGCGATAACAAAGTATGTAGGTTTTTAGCCTCGTAAGCAGCCGTTAGTTCTTTCATCAGTATTTCTTTTGCTACTTTTTTTTCTGCATCCTGCTCCATATCAGGATGGAATATTTTAGCAAGTTGCCTGTAAATACTACCTATATTTTTTTGCTTGGCATCCTGTATAGCCTGTTGTAATTTTTCGTATTCCTCCTGTTTCTTCGATTTCTTTTTTTTGGCGTTTCGCTGATTTCTTTTTTCTTCCTGTGCAGCTTCCTCCATTTCAATTTGCTGTTGAAATTCTTCTAGTTTAGCAGCCATTGCAGCCTCGTCCGTCACATCAAGCCCTTCAGTATCCATTTTGAAATTAGCAAACATAGCTTTCATCTGATCAGCCATCATTTCAGCCTCTTCCTTCTTTGCCTTTCCGTAGCTTATTCCATTCAATGCAGAAAAAATATCCTTCAATTCTTTGGATGGTTCAGTTGTATCCTGTGCAAAACTTTCTTTCAAATGAAAAAGTAACACCTGCTTAAGGTTGCGTTGATTAGCCTTGGAAAGTTTTTTGCTGCGATAGATTTCCCACAAGGTGGTTATTAGTTTATTCCTTGCTTCCAGTACTTTAAGCTGTGCCGGATAAAGTGCTGTGGCATACATTTTTACGGCAGCATCAAACTGCAATTTCTTTCGCTCAATTTCCTTATTCAGTTTCTCAATTTTCTGGGTTAATTTATTGAATGCCAGTTGATTCTTTGAGAGCTGTTTTTTTGTTCCGCCACTGATATTTAAACTGGTATTTTTAGGTGGATTGGTATCATCAAATAGTGCTGCCTGCATCAAACTTATTTTTTATATTTAAAATATTTTATTACGAAACCGGATTACTACGGTGTGCAAATAAAGTAATTTTTTTGCAAAGAAATTTACCAGTAAAATTAAGCTTTGCCTTACCGGCTAAAATGGCTGTATTCTTCTTCAAGGTTAAGGTATGGATGACGACTCTTTAATGCCATTACTTTTTGCAAATTTGCCTGTAGAAATTTCCCGTGCGCCTGTGATGAAGGATTGAATGCTTTGTGATTTTTGGCTACTTTAATTGTATTGATTTCCTTCATTAATTGCTGAGATGTTTCATCGATACAGGTTGCAATAAATTTTCCCCACACATAATTGGTGGCTGCATAATTGGGGTGTACCATATCTTCTGCATAAAAACGATAATCCCTTAAATCATCTATCACCAACTCGTAGGCTGGAAAATAAAATAACTGCTGGTGATTATCAACCAACTGATGAATAGCCTTTATCAACGTGGCTTTGCTGCGATTGTTTTCTACAAAGCCATCCCGTAAATGCCTTACGGGGCTGATAGTGAAAATGATTTTAACAGCCGGATTAAATGCAAAAACCGCTTCCAGTAGAGTTGCAAATGAACTTACTATTTCATCAGCACTTAATAATCTTTTATTGAATTTATCGGTTGGCACTTTGTGGCAATTGGCAACAACTGTGTTCTCATCCACGCCCCTGCCAATGCCCCCGCCCCCATCCCCTGAAGGGGGGACAATGGTCTCATAAACAAAAGCGGAGCCTACTGTAATCATCAGCCAACTGGCTGTTTTTAATGCATTGTTCGCTGCCTGTTGCGATTGGTTAATCATTTGCAGACACATTGCTTTATCCGGATGCGAAAAGCGGCTGTGGTGTTGCCAGCTGTTCCAGCATTCGTTTTGAAAAAACAAATCTGCTTCACTGTATTGCTTGTTTTCGATATAAGAATGAAGAGATTGAACAATGCTGATTGGATTAAATAAAATACCATTGGGATTTTCCAGCACCGAAAATTTCAACTGCTTTAATTTACTGCCGATATTTTCGGTAAAACAGGATCCAATCAATAACAATTGCTGCTGGTGATTAATCTTTTGTTCAAATGGTTTTGGGGTAAATTCTAATCTGAATTCCATGCTGGTTTTTAAGCTGATTATACAAAAATTTCTAACGCCATCCGGTTGCATTTTTCAAGCGCTATCAAATCTATTCCACTCAATAAATTCTGTTGCGTAAAATAAGGTATCATCAGGTTTGTATCCATATTTCCTACCAATACATCATCTGCCATCGGACAACCCCCAATGCCTTTTAATGCGCCATCGAATCTTTTGCAGCCAGCCTTCAATGCAGCATCCACTTTTGCTTTCCAGTTAGCAGCTGTTGAGTGCAGGTGTACCCCAATTTCTGTATCCGGATAAGCAGGGATTATTGTATTTAAAATGGAAGAAATTTGTTGTGCTGTTGCAAGCCCAACAGTATCTGCCATCGAAATTATTTCAATACCCATCTGCACCATTTTATCTACCCAATGCCTAACAATTATTTCATTGTACTCATCTCCATAAGAATTACCAAATCCCATCGAAATATAAACCACTAACTTTTTATTGTTCTTAATACAAAGCTCCTGTATATCAGCAACCCTCTCCAGCGATTCCACCATAGTACTGTTGGTATTTCGCAGTTGAAATGTAGGGGAAATTGAAAATGGAAAACCAAGATAGGTTATAGCCTCGTGCTGAACTGCTTCTTCAGCACCACGAACATTGGCCACGATGGCTAGTAATTGAGTGCTAACCTTATCAACTTCTAACCCCCTCAACACCTCCCTGGTATCCGCCATTTGAGGTATGGCTTTGGGCGAAACAAAACTGCCAAAATCAATGGTATCAAACCCCACTTGAAGCAATGCATTGATGTAGTTAATTTTTGTTGCGGTTGGTATAAAACTCTTCCAGCCTTGCATGGCATCTCTTGGGCATTCTATTAGCTTTAGCATTGTTTTGTAATTTAAGAATGATGCCCACAAACTTACAATATTAAAAAGGGCAGCATATAAAATATGCTGCCCCTTCTGTAAGAATTAATTATTTACTCCACAACGCTTATTTTCTTTTCAAGTGCCGCTACTTTGGCTGCATCTTTTTTTACTTCATATACGTTTTTCAAGATAACCAGTGATTGTTTGTAGTTTACTTTCTCTGATCCTTTGGGCTTAGGAAGGCCCTCAAATATGGAGACCAAAGCTTCAGCATAAGGAATACAATCGTTCATTACCTTGGTTGATTCTGCTTCCAACGCCTTTTTCTTTTTTAAATCATCGGGTTTAGGGCCCTTAACTTTCCTGGCTTCATCAGCAATATCAATGGAGTTATTGTACAAAAAATTAGTCATTAAAAAATTGGCTTCTATAGTTTGTTTATTTGCCAGGGCCTTTTTACCTGCTGCCTCCAGTTTGGCTTTATATTCGTTGGTGTTGGCATTCTTCATTTCATCAGAATAAATGTAATGGTACAACTCCACCGCATAATTGTAAGCCAACGAATAACTTTCCGGATGCCTGGTTAATAACTCTTCGTATTTTTCAAATAATGCAGGCTTAGCAACGCCATCTATTGCCTGTTCCGTTTCTATTGCCATCCAGTATTCTTCATTTTTTGGGTAAAATTTTCTCCCTTTAGCTAATATTTCAGAAAAAGCGCCATCATCCTTTTTTGTTTTATAATATTCTGTCAGCACCTGGTAAGTATCAATATACTGGTCTCCGGTAACGTTGGCATCGGCCAGTTTTTTATAATAAACCGCTGCATCATCCGGCTTTTTTAATTCACCTGCGGTAATAGCAGTATATAAAACAAGAATAGTGTCCAAGGCCTCAAACTTAAAGCCATTGTTACCGGTAATGTTATTGGTAAATATATAATCATGTACTTCAAGCCCTTTCTTAAAATCTTCGTGGGCGCTGGCAATATCTTTGCTGGTATACGCTTTTATACCTAGTTCGGATGCATAACCAACGTAAATATCAAATAATGGTCCATTAGATTGTTCGGTGAGCAACTCAGCTTTAGGATCTAATTCTCTGTACTTTTTTAAAAAATCGAAAGCTTGTGATTTAAGTGCAGCACTTTCTGCATGCTGCTTTGCAGTATCTTTTGATACCTGGTTGTAAATAGTTCCCTTATAAAACCATCCCTCGGCTTTTTTGGCATTTTTTTCTACTGACATGTATTTATCAACCGATTCTTTGGCTTTTTGAACCTGCCCTAATAAGGTATATTTTTTAATTTCATCCAAATCTTGCGCCATTACAAAATTTGCTGCAAAAACAAGCAATGCTACAAAAGAAAATTTCTTCATCGTATTAAATTTTTAGTTGCTAAAGGTATTGGTTTGTTTGTTAATTGAAAACAAAACAACTATAAATTTCATAAACCGTGCCAACCCCAAATAGTAGCCGGAATAAATTTGTACCTATCGCATAAAGTAGAAATTATAGAACTAAAGTAAATGCCTTTTTCCAATACTTTAACAATGTAAAGCTGGTGACTTGCAAAAATCCGGAGGCACACTAAAATACCTCCATTTACATTTATTACTTTTGCAAACAATGATTTCTCAAAATACCATACAACAAATACAAAGCAGGATAGATATTATAGATATTGTAGGCTCGTTTGTAAAACTAAAAAAAAGAGGTACTAATTATTTGGGTATCTGTCCTTTTCACAATGAGCGAACACCTTCATTCACCGTATCGCCTGCAAAAGAAATCTACAAATGCTTTGGTTGTGGCAAAAGTGGCAACAGCATTGGCTTTTTAATGGAACTGGAGAAATACAGTTATGTTGAAGCCTTGCGCTGGCTGGCCAATAAATACAATGTGGAAATTGAAGAAACAGAAATGTCGCCGGAACATAAGCTGCTTCAAAGCAACGCAGACAGCCTGTTTATCATCAATAATTTTGCACAGCAGTTTTTCAGCGATTATTTATTTAATGCTGATGAAGGCAGAGATATAGGTTTAAGCTATTTAAAAGAAAGGGGCTTTAGAGAAGATATCATAAAAAAATTCCAGATAGGCTTTAATCCCGGAGACAGGGACCGGTTTGCGACGGCAGCCCTCAATGCCCAGTACAATATTGAATTATTACAGAAAAGCGGTCTTGTTGCAATAAGAGACAATAAGCCAGCCGATAACTACCGGAGCAGGATTATTTTCCCCATACACAACCAGAGTGGGAAAATACTGGGCTTTGGTGCCAGAATTTTAAAAACCAACGACAAGGCCCCCAAATATATTAATACGCCGGAGAATGAGATTTATGTAAAAAGTAAAATTTTATACGGCAGCTATTTTGCAAGGCAGGCAATTGATAAAGCTGATGAATGCCTGCTGGTAGAAGGTTACACAGATGTGGTATCACTACACCAGGCAGGGATAGAAAATGTGGTGGCAAGTGGTGGTACATCGCTTACGCTGGATCAGCTAAGGTTGATAAAAAAATACACCAACAACCTCACCATTATTTATGATGGTGATAATGCAGGTGTAAAGGCTGCCCTGCGTGGCATGGACCTGGCACTGGAAGAAAGCCTGAATGTAAGGCTGGTACTGATACCGGATAAGGAAGACCCGGATAGTTATGTAAACAAAGTAGGTGCAGCAGCTTTTAATGAATTTATCAATTCCAATAAAAAAGATTTTGTTTTATTTCAACTAAATGTGTCTTTGAAAGATGCAGGTACAGATAGTGTAAAAAAATCTGCATTGGTAAACCAGGTAGCAGAAACTATTTCTAAAATAAACAAAGCAGAAGACTTTACCCGGCAGCAGGATTATATAAAGCAATGTGCTGAGTTGTTGAAGATTGAAGAAGGTGGGCTGCACGCACTGGTAAATAAATTCATAAGGGATCGCATTACAAAAGAAGAAAACAAGCAAAGCCGGGATGATGCCAACGACGCATTTAATCAAAGTCAGCAGCCGGTAAATATAGAAGACGATGCACTTGCATTACTGAATAAAGATGAAGAACATGAGAAAGCGATGGTAAGAAGCCTGCTGGAATTTGGCTTAAAAGAATGGGACGCTAACCTGCGTGTGGCAGAGCATATTTTTGCTGAAATTGATAACAACCAACTGGAAGATTTAATTGATAATAAAAATTTAATTGCCCTTATTAAAACCTATAAATCCTGGTACGATGCAGGCCTGGAGCCAACTTCTAAAACATTTTTGTACCACGAAGATTTAGCCATGAGTACATTGGTAGTAAATGTGATGGATTACAATACAGAAATAAGCCCAAACTGGAATGAATTTTACCAGGGGAAAATTGCCACACGGGAGGACCTCTATAAAGAAGAAGTTTTTTCTACAGTAAATTATTTAAAGCTGAGAAAAACCAAACGGATGATGGATGAAAACCAGCGTGAAATGGAGAAAGAGCATACAATTGATGAACAGTTGATGTTACTTCAAATTCATCAGCATCTTAAACAAATAGAGATTGATCTTACCCGTGCGTTGGGTACTGTAATATTCAGGTAGTCATATATTCATTTTAAACTAAATCATATAACTGCTCCCTCTTCCCATTAATTACAATTCTTTTTATTTGCTATTGCAAAAAGTATATTTTGTTTTTACATTTATGAAAGTAAAAAATATATACATGAGAACAATAGCCCCCCTCCTGCTGCTTATTATTTTTTCCCGGCAGCTTTCGGCACAAACTGTCCAGGATACTGAGTTTCCCAAAGAATTTATCATGCACTTGAAACTGCATAATGGGATGGTAACGAATTTTAACAATCGGCCCGATTTGTACACAGGCGGCTTACAACTGGTGCCTCAATACACCGTAGTAAAAAATCTTATGAGAGCTGGTATTATTATGGACGGATATTATACTGGTAAAAAAATAAGTGCTGCTGTTGGCCCAACCGTTACTTTCAAATTAAAAACCTTAAATACAGCCCCGTTTGGAAGCGCAGGTAATATCAATATAAGTTTCGATCATCTTTGGGGCACTAATAAGGAACAATTAGTGGGTGGCAGTATTAATGCAGATATAGGAAATAAATTATTGCTGGGATTGAGCATTCACAGAGATTACAATCTAAATACCTGGTGGTTGCAAAATACCCTTGGCCTCCGGATCAGCAAACTAAAAAAGAAAACGGAAATCTATAACCAATAAATTAATTGTTATGAGCAGAGCATTAGTTATCAGCGGTGGAGGTAGTAAAGGAGCTTTTGCAGTGGGCGTTTTAAAAAGATTATTTGCAACCTATCCGGGCCTTGACTTTGATATTTTTGTAGGCACCAGCACCGGTTCTCTGATGTGCCCACTGGTTGCACTAAAAGAAATGGATATGGTGGAAGCCCTGTACACTTCTCAAAAAACGGACGACATTATATTAAAAAAACGAATTGGCGACAGCCTGAATGATACCAGCATTTTTGATGGGAGTCCTTTGTGGAGTCAATTACTAAGAAATTATACAGACCAACGTTACCAGGAAATTATTGACAGTGGCAAAAAAATATTTTTAACCACCGTGTGCATGCAATCAGGCGAAATGGTTGTTTTTACTAACCACGCCAATCCAGCTGAACCAAGGCATTACTCAGTTAAAACGCTGATAAATGCAGATCAATTCCGCAAGGCCATAATGGCCTCAGCCTCTCAACCGGTTTTTATGCAACCAGTTAAAGTTAACCTACACGTTCCCGGCGAACCCAACCCATATTTTCAATTTGTTGATGGTGGTGTAAGGGAATATGCAGGCATACAAATGGCCATTGATAATGGTGCTACGGAGATATTCACTATACTTTTATCTCCTGAAAGTGATGAGGCAGAAAAAAAAGAGTACAAAAACCTGTTTTCCGTCCTGGAAAGAACCATCAGTATTTTTACGGATGATGTGGGCAAAAATGATTTGATAATTCCCAAACTATTTAACGAAGGCCTTGAATATATTGATGCAGTAAAAAAGAAAATGATCAGTAAAGGTATCAGCGAAAATGAAGTGGCTGACTATTTTAGCATCAGCGGACTGGAAAGCCCTTACGAAAATAAAAAGCCCCTGAAACTTTTTCAGTTCAGGCCAAAAGCGCCATTGGGAGGCGGCGCTGGTGGCTTAAATTTTGACCAGGTTGAAATGAAGGAAATGATTGCGAAAGGAGAAACATCTGCCAATGAATTTATTGCTATGCTTCAAACAACTGATATTTCCTGGGCCTGATGCTTATGAAATCATTACATAGAATAATTGACTGATCTTGGATATTTTTTTTAATAAGGTTATAGGATGGTTGGGAAATGCTTAGTTACCTTTTCCTAATTAAAAGCCCGTTATATAAATTTCTACTACTGATTGACTATAAAAAAATCCCCTGAAAATTCAGGGGATTTTTTTATAGTCAATCAATTTCTAATTAGTGTTTTTCAAAATCGGATGCCTTTGGCAATATATCTGATGGATTGAACAACTTACTTCTTTTTCTGCTATAGCCAAAATAAACAACAAGTCCAAGGAGCATCCATGCAAATGCTACTTTTAACGTTTGGATATCCAATGCTATAATCATCCCAAAGCATACCAGGGCGCCCAATGTAGAAACCAGCGGAGCGAACGGAGCCCTGAACGGCCTTTCAATTTCGGGTGATTTTACTCTTAAAATCCATACACCAATACTCACCAATACGAACGCAAACAAGGTTCCAAAACTGGTAAGGTCACCAGCTACACTGCCAGGAACAAATGCAGCGAATAAGCCAACAAAAACAAAAAGTATCATGTTGGCCTTGTAAGGGGTTTTGTATTTAGGATGCAATTCACCAAATGCTTTTGGTATCAATCCATCATTGCTCATGGTATAAAATATGCGGCTTTGCCCCATCAGCATTACCAGTATTACCGAAGAGAAACCTGCTAGTATGGCAATTGTTACACTTGTAGCAAGCCATTCATAACCCTTCATGTAAGTTTGAATGGCATACACCACCGAAGCCTCCTTACCAGCTGTTTCAAATTCTGTATAATTAGCAACACCGGTTAATACATGTCCAAAAAGAATATAGAGAATGGTGCAAACAACCAAAGAACCCAGGATACCAATAGGCATATCTCTTTTAGGGTTTTTTGCTTCCTGTGCTGCAGTACTTACCGCATCAAAACCAATGAATGCAAAAAACACAATGGCTGCACCACCAACAACACCTCCCCATCCCCATTTAAAAAATCCTTCGTGGCCTCTGGTACCCTCGGGTATTAAATAAGGTGTATGGTTTTCGGGTTTAATAAACTGCCAGCCAAATCCGATAAACAATAAAACAATGGTAACTTTTACAAATACGATAATCATATTTACAAAGGCAGATTCCTGGGATCCCTTTATCAATAACAAGGTTATTAACAACAATATTATTAACGCAGGTGCATTCATAAAACCTTTTGTTACTACCACTGAACTTGCAAGGGAAGCAGGCAATGCTTTAAACTGATCATCGCTTAAAATCAATACCCCATTTTTTACAGATTTGATGGTTTCCGGAATTGCAGCTGTTATTTGGTTAATGGCATCACCAGTTACTTTATGCAATGCTTCAAATGGGGAGTGGCACCATTCATAGGGAATACCTCCACCCAATAAATTATTTAGATATTCACTCCACGCAATGGATACAGTTGCTGCACCTAGTGCGTATTCCATTATTAAGGCCCAACCAATAATCCATGCTACCAATTCGCCCATAGTTACATAAGAGTATGCATAAGCACTACCTGCAATGGGTATCATAGATGCAAACTCTGCATAGCATAAACCAGCAAATGCACAACCAATAGCAGCTACCACAAATGAAAGTGTTACGCCAGGACCTGCAGCCTCTGCGGATGCAGCGGCCGTTCGTACAAATAAACCTGCCCCAATAATTGCTCCAACGCCCAGTGCAATCAAATTGCCAGCGCCCAATGTCCTCTTTAAACCTTCGCCGTCATCTGCGGCTTGTGCTAAAACTTGATGAAGAGGCTTTTTTACAAATAAACTCATACAGTTAGTTAGTTTTTATGAATAATGAATCGGAAAAATAAGCAATAAATTTTAATAACCCACCCAACGTCATTTTTTTACAGGTTCATTTCAATTTTAGTATTCAATAAATAATAAGGCTAACAACCCTTTTTAAAATTCTGTAAAGAATTTAAAGGCTCCTAAACAAAGATATAACTGCGGATAAAAGAGTAGAAATACAGCCTTTTTTATAGTACTTCAATTTATAACAGCTATTAAATATTATATTGCAAAACTAAAAGTGAGCTAAAATATATTTTCAACTGAACCCAATAATTGCCAGAAAAATTCAACTGTAAAATATGCATGACCATAAGCCTTCAAAAAAAAATCATTTAACTCTTTATATTGGAATCGCTTTGCTGCTGGGCATTATTACCGGTTTTGTTCTCAATAAATATTATGTTGGGGAAGATAACAACAAAATTATCCATGCAGAAATGCAGCTGAAGCATCTCACTTTGCAAATGACCCCCTACAAAATAGCAAAAGACAGCACCCGCTTTGCTTTACTTCAACAACAAAAAATTAATATCAGCAGTAAAAAAAAGGCAGCCGAACAAACGCTTTTAAATACAGATGACGAGACAACCGTTTTAGCTACCATTAGGCAGTTGACTGATTCGTTAAAAGGGATCAATGTACTGTTAACGGCCCAAACAGATACGATAGCTCCTGCCTACAAAGAATTGCAAAAAGCAACTGATTTTATATCACTTCAAAAAAATGAAGTATTAAAAGACAGGGATAAAAAACTGGATTGGTTTACCATATTGGCAGATATTTTTTTAAGATTAATAAAAATGATTGTGGCACCACTTGTATTTACAACTTTGGTAGTGGGTGTGGCAAAATTGGGCGACATTAATTCCGTAGGCCGTATTGGCGGTAAAACTTTGTTGTGGTTTATCAGCGCTTCTTTGTTGAGCTTATTGCTAGGCATGTTATTGGTAAATTTATTTGAACCCGGCACAGCTATGAATCTCACATTGCCGGATGCCAATGTTAATACCGGCATCGACAAAGCCGCTCTTACTATTAAGGATTTCTTTTACCATGTATTTCCTGCAAGTGTAATTGATGCAATGGCCAAAAATGAAATTCTACAAATAGTAGTTTTTGCATTATTCTTTGGTGTGGCCGCTGCGGCGTTGGGCGAAATTGCCCATCCTGTAGTTAAAGCTCTGGATGCTATTGCTCATATTATATTAAAGGTAACAGGCTATGTAATGAACTTTGCGCCCTTGGCCGTGTTCGGTGCCATGTCTGCCATTATTGCCAAGCAGGGAATTGGCATATTAAAAACCTATTCCATTTTTATTGGAGAGTTTTATTTTGGGTTGCTGATATTGTGGATTTGCTTAATCCTTATTGGTTCTATATTTATTAAAAAACGGGTATTTCATTTAATAAAACGAATGAAGGAGCCAATATTGATTGCGTTTAGTACTTCCAGCAGTGAGGCCGCATTTCCTAAAACCATGCTGGAACTGGAACGCTTTGGATGCAAAGACAAGATTGTAAGTTTCGTATTACCACTTGGTTACTCTTTTAACCTTGATGGCAGTATGATGTATATGACTTTTGCATCCTTGTTTATAGCACAGAGTTATGGCATGCATATTCCTTTACCTACGCAACTAACCATGCTACTGGTACTGATGCTTACGAGTAAAGGTATTGCAGGTGTGCCAAGAGCTTCGCTGGTAGTAATTGCAGGCACTTTGGCTACCTTTAACATTCCGGAAGCAGGTATTGCATTATTATTGGGAATAGATCCCCTGCTCGATATGGGACGAAGCGCTACCAATGTAGTAGGTAACAGTATTGCAACAGCAGTGGTAAGCAAATGGGAAGGTGAATTGGGAGACGGTGATAAGTTTTGATTTTACCGGATCAAGAATGAATATCAGGAAACTAATCCTCCACCAAATTAATAAAGCACAACATTAAAATTATTTAAAGCTGATTGGCTGTTTTAAATACATACTCAGTATTTTCGGCAAAATATACAACCATTACACCTGAAAAAATAAGGATGAAAATAATTGAATGATTGTTCAATCCTTCTAAACTCACAATTAAAGATGAATTATTTTATTCTGTTAGATTTTCACTGGACACAATTATTACAACCGCAATGGTATATAGAAAACGGCGGCTTATGGTTTATTGTGTTTGCCATTTTTGCTGAAACAGGTTTGTTTGCAGGCTTTTTTTTGCCAGGCGACTCCCTACTTTTTGTAACAGGTATTTTTAGCAATGAATTAGTAAAAACAGGGCTTGGTTTAAATACTGGCAGTACGTTTTTAAACTTGTTGATATTAAGCATTGTAATTTCTTTGGCAGGTGTTGTGGGTAATTTTATTGGATATTGGTTTGGAAGAAAAAGTGGCCCCTTTCTTTTTGAAAGAAAAGACACATTCTTTTTTAAGAAGAAATATTTGTTTCAGGCTAAAGATTTTTATGATAAGCACGGAGGTGCCGCTATCATCATGGCAAGATTTCTGCCCATCGTGCGTACGTTTGCGCCAATTGTAGCAGGCATTGTAAGTATGGACAAGAAGAAGTTTACCTACTATAATGTTGTTGGTAGTATAGCATGGGTTTTTTCTATGTTGTTTGCCGGTCATTACCTGCAAAAATTATTTGAAAGTCAATTTAATTTCGACCTTAAAAAACATCTTGAACTCATTGTAATTGCCATCGTTCTTATTACCACAGCTCCAGTAATCATAAAACTTTTTTTCTCTAAGAAAAAAACGACCAACACGCCATAATCATTTCATGCAAAAGCCATCCAATTCTATTTTTAACATCACTGTTTTAGTTGCTGCTTTAGGTTACTTTGTTGATATCTACGATTTATTATTGTTTAATATAGTAAGGGTAGATAGTCTTAAAGATTTAGGCCTTGATAAAGCCATGATAAAATCTGAAGGAGAATTTATCATCAGCATCCAAATGGTAGGCTTACTCATTGGAGGTATTATTTGGGGTGTGATGGGAGATAAAAAAGGCAGGTTGAGTGTGCTCTTTGGTTCCATCATTTTGTATTCTGTGGCCAATATCCTCAATGGCTTTGTACAAACTACCAACCAGTACGCATTGGTACGCTTTGTTGCAGGAGTAGGATTGGCAGGCGAACTGGGTGCAGGCATTACCCTTGTAACGGAACTAATCAGTAAAGAAAAAAGAGGCATGAGTACATCACTCGTAGCCGGTTTAGGATTAACAGGTGCTGTAGCAGCTTATTTTATTTCTTTAAACTTCAACTGGCGAATTTGCTATTTCATTGGTGGCGGTTTGGGCTTTTGTTTGTTGCTGTTACGCATATCAGTTTTTGAAAGCGGCATGTTTAACCAGGTTAAGCTGCAGCAGGTGTCAAGAGGTAATTTCTTTATGTTTTTTACCAACCGCCAACGGTTTAAAAAATACATGCTGGCCATCCTGATAGGCTTGCCAACCTGGTATGTAATTGGTATCCTGATAGCCTTCTCAAATAATTTTGCTTCAGAATTAGGCATTACAGAAGAGGTGTTGCCAAAAAAATCTACCATGCTGGCTTATGTGAGCATATCTGCTGCTGATTTGCTGGTTGGCTTCGTTAGTCAATGGCTGAGGAGTAGAAAAAAAGCACTCTATATTTTTTACATTTTTACAGCAATAGCCATTATTTTTTATTTTACACAAAACAATGGAACCGCCGCAGGCATGTATGTTATTTGTGCTGCGTTGGGCTTTGCCACTGGTTTTTGGGCCATATTTGTAACCATGGCAGCAGAACAGTTTGGCACCAACCTGCGGGCAACTGCTGCTACAACTGTACCTAATATGGTAAGAGGAGCTTTGCCATTAATGTTATTACTGTTTAACGGACTACAGAATGTAACGGATTATGTTACTGCCGGATGGATTACCGGAATAATCATAATGGTTATTAGTGGAACTGCAGTTTATTTTACCGAGGAAACATTTGGTAAAGATTTGAATTATGTAGAAGCATAGTTTCCGGCATTCAATCCGTTAAATAATATATAATCTAAAGTAAACTCATACTTTATTTGATTTTTTTCAGTTGCTTTAGCAACAAATAAAATCCGGATGAAATATTTATTCCTGTTCTCTTTTCTATTTACAACTTTTACAAATGTGTTGGCTCAGCCTGTTACCGTAAATATTGAATACACTGTAGCTATTTCAAACCCAACTGGTAAACTTATATTTTACAATCCGGGAGAATTACTAACCATAGCAGCATTTGCAGGTGATACAGATATTAACTCATCGGCGGCAGCCATCACATCATCTGGTTTTGCTTTTAAAGCCGGCTTTAAGAATGCAGGAGGAAAAGCCACTTTAATTATTAAAGTTTACTGCAGTTTTGACAAGCAAATGTCCTGGATGAAACCTGCAGGCAAAAATGAATATATACTGCAGCATGAGCAACAACATTTCAATATCAGCTACCTCGGTGCTATGGAATTTATGCAGCAATTAAAAGCTGCAACATTTACAATAGACAACTACACTAAATTAATTGAAAAGCTATACAACCAATCTTCAAAAAATATGGAAGAGTTACAGCAAGCCTACGATGGTGAAACACACAATGGAATAATAAAAGAAAAGCAACAATATTGGAACGAAAAAATTAATAAAAGGCTTTCATTAATAAGAAGCGATGTAAATCTTACGTCGACTATCAGGGTCGGCAAACAATAATCAATTGTTGGCTTTCTTTTTATCCAAAAACAATTCCAGTTCCTTTAAACTAAAACTGCTAAGATTTTGCGCTTTCGTCAGCATTGCTTTTTGTGCAACCAATATGCCATACCTAACATCATCAAACCCATCTATTGAATGTGCATCCGGATTGATGGATAGTAAAACGTTTTTCTGCAGCGCATAGTCAATATGTCGCCAGTCAATGTCTAAGCGGCTTGGGTGGGCATTCAGCTCTATTACTACATTATTAGCAGCACAGGCATCAATAATTTTTTTATGGTCAACAGGATAGCCCTTGCGGCTTAAGAGCAATCTTCCTGTCAGATGACCAAGAATGGTAGTATAAGGATTCTCTATAGCATTCATCAGGCGCATCATAGCCCTTTCCTGCGGCATTTTTAAATTTGAATGAACAGAGGCAATAACAAGATCAAAAGTAGATAGTATGGCATTGCTGTAATCGAGACTGCCATCATTGAGGATATCACTTTCAATACTTTTAAAAATTTTAAAAGGTGCCAGCTTCTTATTCAACTCGTCTATATAGAGGTGCTGTTGCTGTATCCTTTCTTCATTCAGGCCTTTTGCGTAAAAAGCACTTTTGCTATGATCACTTATAACAAGATATTCCAGTCCTTTGGCAATGGCAGCAGTTGCCATTTGTTCAATTGTATTATTACCATCGCTCCAGTTGCTATGACAATGAATGATGCCTTTAATATCCGACACCTGAAGCAAAGCCGGCAACTGATTGTGTTTGGCAAATTCAATTATACTTTCCTTTTCTCTTTGAAATGCCGGAATAAAACGAATGCCTGCCTGTTCAAAAACAGCTGCTTCATTTTCACATGAAGCATAGTTAATTGCAGGAAAACTTTTTGTAAAAAAATCTTCAAATTCCACTGAGCTGTTTTTTAAAAACACCTGTTTAATAAATGGAATTTCATCACACCCATATACCCGTATTTTTAAACTGCCGATTGTATTATATAAGAGATCATCATTGTTCTCTTCTATCAATTCAAAATCGACAACTTCCGATAAAATATTTTCAATTGCAGCTAAAGAATTATCTACAACAATTTCGATAGCATCCATGCTTTCCAAGTGCCTTGCATATGCACCAACCACTTGAAAATTATGTGGATAAAAAACTTTTGTAAAAAAACTTTTTAACGGAAAAACAAGCGCTTCTACCTGCGAAAAAAGAAAACTTCCTTTGCTCTTCAAATAATATTCAATTGTTTCAATTACATTTTGTTGCGTTTTTTCTCCAAAGCCTTTGTATAATTTTAACCTGTTTTCTTTGCAGGCGTATAATAATTCGCCTACACTTTCAATCTCCATTTCTTTCCAGATGGTAGCAATTTTTTTGGGACCAATACCTTTTATATTGAGCATTTCTAAAATGCCGTCGGGCGTTTTTTCAATTAATTGATTCAGTACAGATAGCTCGCCGGTTTCTAGTAATTCAATAATTTTTTTTCCACCCGATTCTCCAATTCCTTTAATTGAAAATAAACTTTCTGTTGGCAGTGTGCTTAACTGTACAGTTAATTTATCAACAGTAAAAGCAGTGTTGGCATATGACTTTGCTTTAAAACTATTTTCCCCATGTATATCCATCAATTTCGCTAAGAGTGAGAAGCAGTCTGCTATTTGGGCGTTATCCATAAATTAAAAATAAAGAAGAAATAAGTTTTGTTAACGAATTATCAGTAGATATATAATTGCATTGCCGGCAATGGAGTTATAAAAAGACACAGGTGTAAAATTAAAAAGTCCCGGTTAATTTAACCAGGACTTTGTTATTAATTTTGCTTAAGAAAGAATTACTTTTTCTTAGCAGCAGCTTTTTTAGCTGGAGCAGCTTTCTTTGCCGGAGCAGCTTTTTTTGCTGGTGCAGCAGCTTTTTTAGCTGGAGCAGCTTTCTTTGCCGGAGCAGCTTTTTTTGCTGGAGCAGCAGGTTTTGCTGGTGCAGCTTTCTTTGCTGGTGCAGCAGCTTTTTTTGCAGGAGCCGCTTTTTTAGGAGCCGCTTTTTTTGCAGTTGCCATGTTTTTAAAATTTAATGGTTAGTAAATAATAATTAAAAATAAAAACATTTTTTTATCTGCCAAAAAAAACTTTAATACTTATGCACTTGCCTCAACAGCATTTACAGAAATATAATTTTTATCACCTCTGCGTTTTTTAAATTCTACCACTCCATCAGTCAATGCAAAAATGGTAAAATCTTTTCCTACACCCACATTTTTACCAGGATGATAAACAGTGCCGCGTTGACGAACAATGATGTTGCCAGCTATAGCAGTTTGACCACCATAAATTTTAATTCCTAATCTTTTGCTTTGTGAGTCACGCCCGTTTTTTACCGAACCTTCACCTTTTTTATGTGCCATTTTATTTTTTTTTATTAGTTAATCAGTTAATAAAGTTTACAAGTTTTTTTGCTCTCAATCTTTACGATTTTAAAGAACCAATCAACCAGTTAACTTGCTTACCTAGTCAACTTTTTTATTAAGCAATTTCAGTAACCTGAATTTTTGTATAGTGTGTGCGATGACCGTGCTTTTTACGGAAACCTTTTCTTCTTTTCATTTTAAAAGCAATTACTTTATCACCTTGTACAAGTGCTGTAAGAATTTCTGCTTTTACTATGGCCTTTACTGCACTACCCACACTAATGGTACCATCACTTTCAGTTAATAGCACTTCTGAAAATTCCAATGTATCTCCATTATTACCCCCGATATGTGGTACATACAAGCTGTCGCCTGCTTTTACTTTAAACTGTTGACCAGCTATTTTTACTACTGCTAACATAAAAAAGAATTTAAATCCCGATTTTTTCGGGTGGCGAAGGTAGGGAAATTAGCTTTAAAAATTATTTTTTTGGAGCATGATTTTGAAGAAACAATACAACTATCTGGAATTATTTACTATTTGGGACACAAAACTACCTCTTAACTACCTGTTTTTCAAAGTTTATGCCTTTAAAATGCAAAGGTATTATATTCGCAACCTGTTATGAAAATACTAATTAATTTGTGGAAATTTATTTTTACCGTCTATGGGTTGATATGTTTTGTAGCAGGTTTATTACTGACTTTTCCCTTTGTTATAGTTGCATCTTTCTATGGAAAAATAAAAGGAGGTAATTTTATTTACAAAATTTGCCGGTATTGGGCTGATGCTGTCCTGTTTCTTTGTGGTATCTCTCACACCAATATTTACGAAAAACCCCATAACCGCAGCAAACCATATGTTTTTGTCTTTAACCATGTTTCTTACATGGATATCCCCGTACTGATGAAAACGATTCGCAAACAACATTTCAGAATTTTGGGGAAAGCCGAAATGACCAATATCCCCCTTTTTGGTTTTATATACCGGCAAACGGTAGTATTGGTGGATAGAAGCAGCACTGTAAAAAGAGCAAAAAGTGTATTGCAATTAAAATCTGTCATCAAAAAAAACATCTCTGTTGTAATTGCGCCGGAAGGAACTTTTAATGAATCGCATTATCCCTTAAAAGAATTTTATGACGGCGCTTTTAAAGTAGCCATTGAAACGCAAACGCCTGTCAAACCAATTTTGTTCCTGGATAATTATGACAGGCTTAACCCTGCATCAATTTTTTCTCTAACGCCCGGGCGCACAAGGGCTATTTATTTAGATGAAGTTTCAGTGGAAGGGTTTACCAATAAGGATGTAAAAATGCTAAAAGAAAAAGTATATAAAATAATGGAGCAAAAATTGATTCATTATAACGCTAGCTGGATTAAACAAACAAACATTCAATAAAGCAATTTTGTAAAAAGCCAATTGGCAATAATTATCTATAATGTAAATGAGCGAACAGCATCAAATACCATTTCAAACCTCTCTGTTGGATAGTAATGATACCACTGTTTTGGAAAAGTATACCTGCTTTGCAGAGGTAATTCTCCCCCTTGCGTTACCTACAACTTATACTTATGCGGTACCGGAAAACTTTGCTGGTAAAATAAAAATTGGCTGCAGGGTAGAAGTTGTGCTGGGCAAAAACAAACGCTATGCAGGCATTATAAAATTGATTACTACAACCCAGCCACCCTATAACACCAAGCCTATATTAAATGTGTTGGATGATCAGCCACTTTTATACAGCCAGCAATTGCAGTTGTGGAACTGGATGAGCAGCTATTACATGTGCAGCGAAGGAGAAGTAATGGCAGCTGCACTTCCGGCTCATTTTAAATTGAGCAGCGAAACCATAATTTTGTTCAACGACGAATTTGGTGATGATTTTACCAGCCTTAATAATGAAGAGTATCTGATTGCTGAAGCTTTACAAATAAAGAGCCAGCTTAGCATTACAGAAGTACAACAGATTTTGGATATCACCCATGTTTATCCTGTTATAAAAAGTTTGATCGACAAAAATGTGTGCATTGTTTGGGAAGCTTTGAGCGAACGCTATAAAACCAAAAAAGAAAATTTTGTTGTGCTCAATCATTTGTACAACGATGAAAATAAATTGAGTGAGCTGCTTAACAACTGGGGCAAAGCACCCAAACAAATGGAGTTGTTACTCAGCTATCTCCACCTGTTAAAGACGGAAGGTGAAGTTGCACAAACGGCCTTACTAAAAAAATCCGGGGCTTCGGTAGCACAGTTAAACGGACTGGTAGAAAAAAAAATATTGATAGTAGAAAAGCGTGGTGTAGACAGGATTAAAACTATGCCAAAATCCATGCAGGTAAATTTTGAATTGAGTATTGC
>Ga0163154_10000857_pt1 | contig 47278 bp, 36 predicted proteins | sample OliLakLV19MP9P1_FD_148649 | JGI IMG/M metagenome (GOLD analysis project Ga0163154, IMG submission 148649) | Freshwater microbial mat bacterial communities from Lake Vanda, McMurdo Dry Valleys, Antarctica - Oligotrophic Lake LV.19.MP9.P1 | ecosystem: Environmental > Aquatic > Freshwater > Lake >... | reverse complement strand
GCTGACTCCAGCGTATCACGGTGCGTCCCACCACTCGTCACCAGATAGCCACGCTCCAAGAGGGCTTGGGCAATCCGGCCACCTACGCCACGTTCACTCCCGAGGTCGATCCCCAGCATGAGGCCGCTCCCCGACACGCGGGCGCGTTCGCCTAAGCGGGCGACCAACCGGGCACGAAAGCTCTCTCCGAAAGTCCGCGACCGCTCAATCAGCTGCCCCCGCTCTAACTCATTGAGCAAGGTGATCGCCGTGGCACAGGCAAGCGGCGCCCCCGCGAACGTTGTTGTGTGAACCACTTCCGCTTCCCTCGCCCAGCTTTGCATCACGTCTCGTGCACCCAAACAAGCAGAAATCGGTAGACCTCCGCCCAGGCCCTTGCCGAGGCAGATCAAATCGGGAGTGACCCCGGCTTCGACTGAAAATAGCCATTTTCCCGCCCGGCCAAGCCCCGTCCAGATTTCGTCGCTGATGAGCAGTGCACCGCGCTCATGCGCGAGCGTTAGCAGCTGACCGATAAAGCCCTGGGGCGGCAGCACGCAACCTCCGCGGCCTAAAATTGGCTCGACAACGACCGCGCCGATATCGTTAGCCTGAAGCCTCTTGCGCAGGCGCTCGTAGACGATACTGGCTTCAGCCTCCGACGCAGGATACGGAAGAAACTCCACCGATGGATTGAGCTGTTCTAAGAACGGCTCGCGATAGCTCTCGCGGAGTCCACAAATAGCGAGGGGGCCGTAACTGAGCCCGTGGTAGGCCCCTTCAAACGCCACCACGCCGGGTTTCTTGGTGTAGAGCTTGGCCGTCTTCAACGCCGCGGTGACAGCGTCCGCACCCGATTGGCCGAGGATCACCTGCGCGTCCCCGGGGTAGAGAGCTGCTAGGCGCTCCAGCAAGGCAACTTTGGCATCTGCGGAGAGCATGTCTCCGAGCGCCTGCAGCATGCGAGGGGCCTGGAGTTCCAGGGTGCGAAGGATGCTGGGGTGGCCGTGACCAAGCAGAAGTGAGCCAAATCCTTGGGCCAGGTCGACGTAGCGATTACCGTCCACGTCGAGCACGTTATCGCCCTTCGCGAGCGAGAGCACGATCGGTAACCGCTCACTCTTGTTGGATCGCGGCGGCCCCATCGGCGCGAGACGATGCCGAAGCCTCAGCGCCCAAGTGCGCGAGCTGGGCCCTGGAGGCCGGACACGCACCGCGGGACCCTGATCCCCTGAGAGAGCGCCAAAAGGTGGCGGACCGTCGCTCAACATAGCCCTCAATAGCACATGCGGTTGCGGCCGCTGCGTTTGGCTTCGTAAAGCTTCTGATCGGCCAAGCCGATCAGTTCCTCAGCCGACTTCTGGTCGGTGAGCTCGGCGCACCCAATGCTGATCGTGAGCGGAATAGCTTCGGTTTGGAATACGAACGGGTGCGCTTCCACTCGGCTGCGGATGCTCTCGGCAAGGGCCGTAGCGCCATCCAGCGGAGTTTCCGGTAGGACAATCACGAACTCTTCACCGCCATAACGGGCGAAAACCTCATCCCTGCGGATCCGATCCTGAACCAAGCGTGCGAGTTCGCGAAGGGCGTAATCCCCGGCAAGATGGCCGTATTGGTCGTTCACGTTTTTGAACAAATCAATATCGAACATCAACAGGCTCAACGGACGCTCATGCCGGCGGGCGCGCACAATCTCCCGTTCCAGCGCCTCAGACAGGTACCGCTTGTTGTGGACCTGGGTCAACCCATCCACAATCGTCATGCGATAAATCTCCTCGTGATACTTAGCTTCCGCATCAGCACCCGAGAGGAACTTGAGAATGGAAGGACCGATCTTGACGCGGTCGGCATTCGCGAGCAGCACTTCGCCGGCTATCTGGTCTTCGTTCACGTACGTACCGTTGGTTGAGTTGGCATCGGTGACGTACCAATTCGAACCACGTCGCGCGAAGTAGGCGTGACGTCGCGACACGGAATCACCCTCTAAGACAATTTCGCTATCGGCTCCGCGCCCCACTCCAATCGGCTCGTGATCGAGCACGAAGCGCCGGCCCAGCATTCCGGGTTCCTGGCTGTAGATGACAACCAAGCAGTCCGTTGTGGATACGTGCTCTTCGACCTTATTTTCGAGAACCTGGGTGACTCTCGTTTTCTCTTCGAAGTCACTCACGTCAATACCACCAAGTTTCCCGAATGATGCCCCACGCCTCGACCCTCAGTCGCGATGGGGGGCGGTATTTGTCGCACAGCTTGCCGAGCTTCGGTGCACAGAAATCCGATCGAAATGGCGATAGGTGGGCAGGTGTAGGCAGAACACAGGGGGCCGACCGCCCAAGGTCAGGAATTGAGCCACCGGGACCAGTAGGAGTCAAATGCGACCCGGCCAGCCCGGCTTGAGAGCCCAGCCCAGCGCGTTCGATCAGGCGCTAGAGTGTTCCCCGTGTCCCCAACGGATGATGCGAAACCCCTCGCGCTCGAGATCACCCTCTTCACGTTTAAGGAGGGCCTGCTGGCGCGTGCAGCGCACGATCTGCAGCTGCACGTCGAACACGTGGAGGCGCGTCTATTTTCTGGAAACAGGCTGGCGATTGAAGTTGACCCGTTGAGCATCCAAGTGGATGGCGCCGTTGTGCACGGCGAAGTTCATGCGGACATACTCTCCGCCGACAATCGCCGCGAGATCCAGCACACACTCCAAGAGAGCGTGCTCAAAGTGGCCCGTTACCCGATGCTGCGCTTTGAGGGAACGTTTGAAGAATCGTCAAGTTTGGTGGAAATACAGGGGACGCTCGAACTGTGCGGCGTGCAGCAGACGCTCAGCACGCGTGCTCGCGCCAAGGGGGGAACGCTCTTCGCTGAACTTGAAATCCGCCCCAGTGCTTTTGGCATCCAGCCCTTCCGCGCCCTCATGGGAGCTATTCGTGTGCAGGATCGTGTCGTCGTCAGGATACGAGGGGTACGTCCAAGCCTAAACTCCGCATCAATCTGAGAGCGTTGCCCTCGGTGACCGGCCCTTCACGCAGCTTAAAATCAAAGGTCATTTGCCCATTTTCGACATTCTCGCGCAGATGCACCAGCTGCACTCGCCCCATCTGCTCAGCGGGCAACTGGCAGAGTTCCAGATCGTGCGTCGAAACCGCTCCCGTGGCATTCAAGCGTAAAAGCTCACTCATGATCCAACGCGCCCCAAGCTGACGCTCGTTGGAATTAGTCCCATGCAGGATCTCATCCAATAAGAAGAGAACTTGCTGATTGCTCTGAGCTGCGTCCACTACGGACTTGAGCTTCCGAAGCTCGGCGTAGAAATGACTCACACCGGACTGGAGTGAATCACGCACGCGCATGCTAGTGTGAAGGCGGAAACAAGCCAGCTCAAGCCGCCGAGCGCACACCGGTCCGCCCGAAAGAGCGAGCACTGTGGCCAACCCCATGGACCTGAGCAACGTGCTTTTTCCGGACATGTTCGACCCCGTAACGAGCAAAGCCGTCCCGGATTCGCTGAGCGCCAGATCGTTCTCAACGCGCTTTTGTGGGCTGATCAACGGATGCCCAAGGCCCTCCGCATGAAAACCGGCGCCATCGCTCAGCAGGGTCGGGAAGACGAAGCCAGGTTCATCGTACAGTAACCCAGCCAAAGAAGAGAGCGCTTCCAGTTCACCCATCGCCTCAAACCACCCGCGCACTCGACGCCCATACTGCTTTTGCCAGCGCTCCAACGCGAGCGTAGAGTGGACATCCCAAAGCAAGGCCACGTTCACGAACGGATACACAAGCCCGTTGTGTTTGAGTTCAAACCAGCCAAGCCGCGCACGAAACGACTGCATCGCACTGGCAGCACTTTGGCCCTCGCAAATTAGCTTCGACTTCAGGCGTTCGCCCGCCTTGCCAGGCAGCTCCAGGTTTTCCAAGGTCTTGAGCATTCCCGCATAACGTACGAACGCGCCTTCGCTTGACGACACAGCGCCGAAAACCCGGTTCGCGGTGCTGGCGTGAAGAGCCATGAACCCCGCCTGTAGGACAGCGGGAACGAGCCAAGAAATCGGCGGCCAGCCAAAAACCCGGGACAACACGAACAGCGTCAACGTCAGGCCCGGCAAGAGCCATGCTGCCCAAACGACGAATGGCTTATTAAGAAGCTGGGTCGACCCCTCAGCCCAATCCAAAAAGGGACCTGGATCAATAGGCGGCTTGTACGACGTGCGACCCGAACGACTCGCCGCCAGCGAAAGACTTTCAGCTTCAAGCTCCTGGCGCTCCAGCAGCCTGGGAGCGAGTGCTCGAACGAGATTTTGGCGCTCCAAGATAACGTCTACCTCCGCCGCTCCGAGCAACCAGCGCGCAAGCGTCTGTTGCCCGAAGCGAGTGTGCGCGACGCACAGCTTCTGAAACAACGAGCCTGGGCCCAGGATATCGAGGTCGTCCAAGTAGGCATGATTTTCTGTCGAGAACGTCGCGCCATCGTCGGCGAGGCTACGAAAAGCTTCCGTCAAGCGCTTTTCTGCCGCTTCATTCACGACAAGCAAACGTCGTGCGGCATCCTCGCGGCGCAGCACTCGAGCATGAAGCACGAGCAAGACGGTAAACGCCAAAGCGCCAAGCGCCGAGAGCCCCCACAGCAGCGGTCGCTCAACTCTGAACAGCGCGAATCCCGCGGCGACCACACACAGTCCAAATGCGAGCCCCCTCAGGTTCGAGATCAAACTGGAGTGCCCTTCGAGAGTCGCCACCAATTGCCGGTAGCGCTCGGCTCGTTGCACGTAACTTTCTCGGGGTTGGCTTGAATCCTCAGCGTGCGCCACGCCTCCCCTTATCCTCCCCATCCGAAGGAAGCCACTCCGAGCAGGTCAGCGCCTATTTAGGGCTTTTCTGTCCGGCGCCTTTTCTGACCTGCGCTTTTCTGTCACCGGCTTTTCTGTCCCGCGCTTTTCTGCGGCCGGCTTTTCTGCGACCGACTCTTCTTTGGCCGACTTTTCTGCTGTGGCCTTCTCAGCGGCGGTTGCTTTCGTCTTCATCGAGAATGCCACGCGGATACTCGCCCCCATGAACTCCCCTTCGGGATCCCCAACGTGGCGACGGTCAATCACCTCGGCCACACACCGCGCAGCCTGCTTCGACATGCCCTTAAAGCTCTTAACGCTCACGCCCTCTGCTCGTTGTAGCTCGCGTACCAAGAAGCGCACCACGACCTCGGCCGAGGCTTCGCCGATGCCCCCGTTCTTATCGATGCAGGCAAGGTAGCGCGCTCGGGTGCTAGGCACATTCAGCTTGGCGCCTGGAAATTCGCCTTTATCGGCATTAACAGGCTCGACCTCAACAGAAAGCTCCGGCTCCTCCGCGTCACTTGCAGGAAGCTCCGCGTCCGACTCGGCGGTGAGTGGCGTGCTCGCCTTCTCACTCTCTTTCTTGCCGCCTTCAAGCTTGCCGCCTTCAAGCTTGGCAGCTTCAACTTTCCCACCCGCCAGCACCTTGGCCTCCGCGACGCTCAGGCAGCGCAGTAGCATCCCCTTGCCATTAGAAATCCGGCCCCAAGGGCAGGACGGGTCGTAGGGATAGCTATTTCCCGGCGCTGATGTGTCAGCACGGGCGCCCGTGGCCGTGGCGCTGAAAGCCAGCCCAACGACGGTCAACAACCCAAACTTTCTGAGAATTTTGCGCATGAGAACTCTTTCTAACTGTGCCGCGGCTCGCGCCGAAAACAGTGACTGAGGGGTAGCAGAGAGCGCGTGAACCTGCCCAGAATTTGGCCAAGTGCCAGTGACTCAACGGCCGAAATTTGGCAGAAGTTCCGGGTTCGCCCGCTTGCCTGTGATCGCCATGCCGCTTTCCCCTCTCCCTCCGTCCACTGCGAGCGACACGGTGCTCACCTTCCTTGAGAGCATCGGGCAGCGCGCGGAAGCCGAATTCTACCTCAAGCTTTTCCGGGAAGTACCCAAGGAAAGCTTTGGTCTCGTTGCTGTGGAGAATGCGGTGGTTCGGCACGCGCTCGGCTCGTTCGTGGAGCACCTTCGCTTCCTCGCCGATTTGGGGTTGTACGCTCCCGTCGTGTTGGGGTTATTCGGACCCGGCGCGAGCGACACGACCTGTGATCGACTGCTCAAACGTCTACCCGCCGCTTCGCTCCAGGCCGCCGTGTATCGCTCAGATGCGCCCAATCTTATCGAAGCGGTGCGCGCAGATCTGAGGGCTGAGCGGCTGCCCGTGGTGTGGTTTGATCGTTCTCAGCACAGGAGCCAAGAGGCTCGCTTGTCCGAAGCGGCTGCCATTGCCCGCGAGCTTGGCACTCAAAAGCTCGTTTACCTGCGTCGAAGCGGTGGCTTGCGCGCGCTCAGCCAGACGCTGGGCACGCCTAGAGAACACGGACTCGATCTCAACAACGGGACGATCTCTGTGCTCAACCTGCAGACCGAGGCCGATTCCCCGTTGAAGGGCGTTCACCTCAATGCAGACGACAAGAATCTGCTAACCGCCATCGGCTCACTGCTAACACTCACGAATCAACCACGCTTGATGGTGAACGTTGCCTCACCCTTGAACCTGCTGAAGGAGCTTTTCACCGCGAAAGGCGCCGGCACGCTCATCAAGCAGGGCACACTGGTCCGGCGTTTCGAATCGTACGCCCCGCTCGATTTACCCCGCCTGACGGCACTCATCGAGCAGAGTTTTGGGCGGCAGCTTCTGAAGGATTTTTTCTCCGAGCCGCTGCTCGCAGTCTATGTGGAGTCAGATTATCGCGGGGCCGCCATCGTGATTGACAGCCCGGTAGGCCCCTATTTGAGCAAATTTGCCGTTGAGCCAAGAGCTCGCGGGGAGGGTATTGCGCAAGACGTCTGGAGTTCCGTTGCGCGAGATTTTCCGACGTTAGTCTGGCGTGCTCGAGCCCAGAATCCGATCACTGCGTGGTACACTCGGATTTGCTCTGGCATGCTGCGGGTCCAAGCTTGGCATGTGTATTGGTGCGGGCTTCGACCCAAAGACATCCCAGCAGCGATCGAGCATGCCCTGGGGCGAGCGAGTGATTTTGCGGATTAGGGCGAGTGTGCGTTGGGCGGGCCGACGGTTTACGCCTCTGCTACCAGCTGCCCTGAACGCCTACATACTCAGCGCCTCAGGCAGAGCCAAGAGCGAAGAAGCGTCAAGGCCACGCTCGAAGATCCGTTCGGTCTGGCGGGGGAATCCGACGTCGTTACGGAGAATGACCCTAGCGTCGCCGACGAGGATCCGCTCGATGCGCCGAGGCCTACCGAGCCCAACAGCGACACTATGCTTTCCACACCGCCTGTGATCAGCAGCCCGATTCGCTAGCGTCACTTCGCGCACGGTAAGCCCCCGGGCAGTGCCATTCGAGCTCCGTCTGGGTGCGGCTGCCCTGCTCCTGGATCACGCTGTCTCCCCCGCCGGCAGAGACCCTGCCGGCTTGGGGGAGACACGCGGAGCGGAACGCGAGGCGAGAGGGGGCACAGGGGGGCACAGGTATTCCCGTTGCCCTGCCAAGTGCTATCGTTCGCCGCGTCGGACTCCGAACTCGCCGCGCCGTTCGGTTTTTTTCAGAGAATCAATCCATGTCTCGAACAATATTTCGCTTGGCAGCAGCTTCCGCAGCCATGATGTTAGCCAACGCTTGCTCCCCCCAACAGCCGAACGACACGTCCGGCGTTGACCCCCATGCCAGTACGGGCGGCGCACACGCCACGGGCGGCACCGCGGGGCTGGGTGGCAAGCCTGCGACGATCTACCCGCTGCAACGCCCCGTACCGGTAGCGCTCACGATTCCCAAGGGGATATGGTCACCACTCGTTCAGCTGCGCGACAAGACTGATACCTGGACAGTGGGTCGCCCGGCGGATGGTTGGGTGGTGACGCCCATCCACGCAACGTTGCTGCCAGATAGCGGCAAGGTACTGATCACGGGCTGGAGCCGTGCTGGCGTGCAGGAGTGCCACCAGGGCGAGAAGCGCCACAATGGCACGAGTTGGGTGCTCGATCCCGAGGTGCTGCACGTCGACAGATCCTTCACGTTGGACGTGACGCCTGTTGATGAAAAGGGCGAGCCAGCTTCAGATGTTCTGTATTGCGCTGCACATGTGCCGTTAACCGACGGTCGCGTTTTCTTCGCTGGCGGCGCACGCTACGAGAAGCTCGGCATGCCTGGGGAAATTGAACGCGGGATCAACTCCGCGCGCATTTTTCGGCCCAATACAGGGGATTTCGAACGTGTCCCACAACCCATGACGGGTGGGCCCGCCATGCTCGCCGGCCTGCGCTGGTATCCTTCGGCGACCAAGCTGCCGGATGGCACGGTCCTGGTGATCGGCGGCTTCACACAGTACGCAGACACCGGACACTTGACGAATCTGAGCATCGAGCGCTTCTCGCCTGCGCTCTACGACCAAGGCAAGAATCCTTGGTCCGTGCTCACGTCGCACGAAGAAAGCACGCCCGATATCGCTGCCGATGCTTTGGACTACAACCGCGCACACCTTCTGTATGAGCCAGTGCCTGCTGACAAGGCAGGCGGACATGCACGCACCTTGGCCGCGGTAGGCGGAGTGGGTGCCGTGTTGCTGCTGAATACCGACGATGGCGTGCCAGGAGCGGAACGGATCTACCACCCGGCGAACGGGCAGCGCCGCACCGCTGAGAATCTACCCTTGCGTGCTGGGCTCTCCACAGGCGTGCTAGTTTCAACGGGTGAAATCATGATCATGGGCGGAACGGACGCCGACGAAACGCGACCGCGCCTGGATCTCTACGACCCTTACAAGGACAGCTGGCGCACCATCGATACCAAGCGAGGCCGCCGCCAACCCAGCTCCGTGCTCTTGCCGGATGGAACTGTACTTTTGATCCACGGATCGGGCGAAGAAGCCACGATTCCAGAACGTCTCGTGCCGCAGATTTTTGATCCGGTCGCTGGAACGATCAGCGACGATGTGCGTTGGCCAGAGGACACCGATCGCGGAGTGCACAGCTTCGGCCTTTTGCTCAAAGATGGCACGATCTTGATGGGCGGCGGGGTAGCCACGGCGCCCATCTTCCAGATCGGCTGCGAGCACGCCGATTTGCGGATTTATACGCCCCCTTACCTCCGGGGCAGCACCCCACGGCCCGTTCTATCCGGTATCACTGAGCCCCTGGCCATGGCGATCGCGGGAGCTGCAATAACAGTAACCTACGACGGCACGCCGCTCAAAGCAGACGGAGGAGCGGTGCTCATGGCAGTGGGCTCGATCACGCACAGCATCGACCAAAACCAGCGCTACGTGAAATTGAGCTACACGAAAAACGGTAATACACTCACGCTCACACCACCCGATACCCATTGGCGAGCGCCTCCGGGCGACTACATCCTGTATCTCGTGAGCGACAAGGGTGTGCCATCGCTGGGCGTTACCGTGCACTTGCCGTGAGGGCTCATGCGATCACGTAGCTAGAGCGAATTAACCCAGTCGCTCACAGACTTCAGACCCACTTCGTCCACGAGCTTGCTGGCGATGGGCGGCATGGCGAGGCCCATTTCTCGGCTCCGAATGCGCTCCACCAACACGCTAGCATCAGCCTGACCGGGATGAATGAGCTGACAACCGGGGCACATGAAACTCACAGGCTCCTGACCGAGCGTCGTGGTGTACGCGTCCGTATCCTTGACGGCCTTATCGGCGACATAGATCCGCAGCCGCAAGTTGACGGTTTGAAAGTAGCGATTGTGGCAGGTGCCGCAATTGGTGTGCAGGTAGCCTAAAGCTGCCTTTTCTTGCTCATTCCCCGGCACTTCAAAAGCTTGGGGCACCGGGCTTGAAAGGCGCCCCGCCGCGTTCAGCTTCTGCAGCGTGGCCCCCTCACCTTGGTGCGTGAGCTGCAGCGCACCAAAGCCAAGGATGCGCTCAGGCTGGGGCTCATGACAGAGCTTGCAGTCCTTTTGGCTGGGCACGTCATGGGAGGTGCCTTTGGCGTTGGGCACACCATCAGGCACCAGCACCGCATCCGAGTCTTTGTCGTCCCACAGGTATGCCGCGAAGAACCAATCTTCTTGCCTCGGACCAAAACGCTGAAGGAAGCGTGTTTCGATGCGCACGCCGTCGCGTGTGAATTCTTTCCAAAAGCGTGAGCCCATTGGGAATTCCCAGTGATCCACGTCGCTCACGTCGATTTTTTCGCAGCTCGGGATGTAGACAAAGCGCCGTTTTTCAGCGCCATCAGACCACAACTTATAGCGCGGCTCAAAGGCCTCCACGTCCTTGGCGAGCGACCCATCAGTGTCAAACAAGCCCGTTTCTGAGAGGAAACGCGGCGGCTTTAGGAAAATGGGCCGCGCGGCCTCTCGCACGCATGGCGTGGGCAGTGGAGGCGAAGACCTGCCTTGCCCGCAGCCGATAACTAAAAACGTGCCCCACACTCCGAGCGAGGTTAACGCCATCCGCAAAGCCTTGGCTCGCACCCGCTTGCTAAAAACAGGGGCCCGACAGCGCATCACTTCCTGTTAGTACTCCCAGAAAACGCGCGCTTCAAGCGCTGGCAGAGCCCAGCACCGCACCCGAACCTACAATGGCGGTGATTGGCCCTCTGAGCTGGAAGTCTGGACCGCGCCTGAGTGGCTCTGGCTCAAATGCAGGTCACACTAAGCTTCTCGTTCATTTCCACGTCTAGCGAATGTCGATTTGGATTCGCGGCGTGGCGTGCCCATCGATGCCACTTTTCGAGTCTATCTGGGCACGGCTGCGATACCAGCAACCAAGCACCGTAACTATCGTGAGTCTCGCGGGCTGCACTCAGTCGATGTTTCAGACCTCCGTTTACGTCTACCAACGGTCGGTACAACAATGGGAAGCTCGGTGGGCCCAACAACAACAGCCCAGAACCGGGCCAAGACTGTGCACAGCTCGACCAAGGAGTTCCCGACGGCCGCTGGGGGGACATCGAATGCTCTGACCGCCAAGCGGGATTCGTCTGCGAGAAAGGCCCTTGAGTTGAGCTGAGAGCGGGCTGCGTGTAGATCGCTGCTCCGTGTTGTATGCCTTCGTTTTACTCTGCGGACTCGTAGCTGCTGGCGCTTACGTCCTATTTTTCATGAGTCAGGTGCCGGGTGCGGCAGAGGATCGCCTGGGCGTCTACGAGGCGCTGCCGCCAGACCTCGGCAAGTGGAAGCCGGAGGAGAGCACCGCTGCCGCGCAGGCTGGTCTCGCTGCTGGTCAGCTGCGCGAGATCCGTTGGTTCTTTCAAGAGGCTGGAATAGGCTCGGGGGGAAACCTCATTCAACAAGTGCGCGTCCGCGACATCAAGAGTGGAGAGATCCTGGTGGTTGAGCCCGAGGTAGTGATAAAGCGCCGACGAATCAAGAAAGAAGCGTAGGCTCATTCCCGCGCCAGGCTCCCATGGACAACATCACGCACAGTCTAGTTGGTTTACTCGTCGCCGAGGCTTGCCTGGCCAAGCTAGAGCCCACGAACGCAGGCGCCCCGCCAAACCAAAAGCCCCGCTGGGGTCTACGAGCGCTCTTGATTGGGACATCGATATTCGCCAACAATTTTCCTGACCTCGATTTTCTCTACGCCAGCATCACGTACGGTAAGCTCGGCTACCTCCTACATCATCGTGGCCACACGCACACCTTCGCGCTCGGCCTGCTTCAAAGTGTCTGCCTGTTCGGGCTCGCACTGCTCATCGCGCGCTTTCGAAAACTCACGCTCAATGCGAGCGAACGCTTCTGTCTAGGAGCCGTTTCGCTGTTCGGTCCGATTTTGCACATCTGCCTGGATTTCCTGAACAATTATGGCGTCCACCCCTTTTGGCCGCTCAATAGCGAATGGATCTATGGGGACACGCTGTTCATTATTGAGCCCTATCTGATCGTGACCCTGTGCGCATTCTTGGTGTGGTCGATGCGGACTCGCGTCGCACGCGGGCTGTTGTTCTTCTTCATTTTTGCTGTGGTGGTCGCCTGTTGGGCTTTTCCTTATGTCGATTTCTTGCCGGCGCAGTTGGTGACAGCCACGGCACTGGTAATGTTATGGTTGAGCTACGCGTGGTCGCGCTCATTTCGCGTCATCGCCGCCGCGGCTATGTCCGGATTGATCATTCTAGTCTTTGCCGTTGGCAGCTCTTCCGCTCACGCCACAGCGCGCGCCTCCTTTCGAGTGGCTCTCGGGGCAGAGATAGCTGATGTTGTGGCCACGCCCCATCCCGCCAATCCGTTCTGCTACGACGTGCTCGGTGTGGCAACCACAGCTTCGGAGTACGTTCTGGCCTACGCCAGCGTATCCGTGTTGCCAGACTGGATTTCGCCACGGAGCTGCCGATCGCTGCGCAGCGAATCCAGCCTCCCAATGGAGCCGATGGATGTCCAAGCTGAAGCGATCTTCCTTCGTTCGGTCTGGCGCACCCCCTTGGCGAAGCTGAAAGAGCGCTTCAACACGAGTTGCATTGCGCGTGAGTTTCTGCGTTTCGCGCGAGCGCCGTTTTTGGTCGAGAGTAATTCGGCCTGGGCAATCGGGGATCTCCGCTTTGACAGGGAGAAAGGCAGCGGATTCGCCGAGATCCCGCTGCCACAAGGCGTGAAGGACTGTCCGAAGTTCGTGCCGCCCTGGGTGCCACCGCGCGGGAAGCTGCTGCTCGGCGCCCCGTAGCGGCAAGCGATTGCTCGGCGCTCCGTAGCGGAAAGCTGTTGCTCGGCCTTGGCTTCAGTCTTCGAAAACAACCATCTGGTGCAACTCCACTTCGGGCACCACGATATCCACTCGCCCACGCACGTACTCGAAGGCGAGCTCGCGCCCCTCGGGCTCCAACACTACGCGGCTGGGTTTCGATTTTCTTTTGAGGCTCACTCCCACGTTGAAGAGCGGGACCACATCCTCAATCACTTCTACGCCTTGCCCGCGCTTACTCGGTTGAGCAAACAACAAGTGAACGATCTCACGGCGCTCTTTGGCCTGACGGCACACGCTCACCCGACCCGCTGCTGGCAATTCCGCGCTCACGAGCGGATCCGGCAAAAGCGCAGCCAAGCAATGCAGCAGCATGTCGCGCACTGCTTGTTGACCGCGACTCGCATAGATTGAAAACAGTGGATGCGTGCAAGCAATGCCGGCCGCCCCTCGCACCATCACCGGGCCGCCATTTTTGCCACTCGGAGGCGCGTGCCGATGGCTGCAGAAATGCTCCAGCGTGCGGTTGAAGTACGGCTCGTCGCGTGTGGCGAGCACTTTACCGGTGGCTGTTTTCGTCCAACGCCGCCCCTGCCCGTACACGAGAAACGAAGTATTATCCCAGGCATCGAGCCCAAATTTTGGCCGAATGTAGTCCGGATCGAATTCACAGGCCCCGGCGTCTCGATAGCCAAAATCAAACCCAGGCTCGTCCTTGCCCACCAACATCCCTGACATGCCCGTGGCCAAAACTTGCCCTCCCCTACTGACGAAAGATTTCACCTTCTTCAGCAGCGCGGAGCTCAAGCGAATTGCATCTGGCAACACGAGCACTTTGTATCCAGCAAGCTCGGCTTCTGCGTCCACCACATCAAAGCACAGCTTGCCCTCCAAAAGCACGCGCGCTGCGCCATCGTCGGTTAACGAATTTTTGGGAGCCTGACCGTCGCCCCCGCTGCTCTCACCGCAAGCTTCTGCCGAAAGGAGCGCCACATCTGCCAAGCCGATGGCATTCGCAGCCCAGGCTTCGCGTGCTTCAATCTCGGCGTAGGCTTGCCCAATCAGGCGATAGGTCGCCTGCTCCATCCGACCGGAGGGGTGCAATTGGTCGCCGACGCTCACGTTTCCACCAAACGCCAAGGCCGCTCGAGCTTCATAACGAAGCGCATTGGGATGCTTGAAGCCGCCAAACTCGCCCCAGCTCTCATGAAACTTCCCCGTCATGCCCAAGAACGGAAGCTTCAACGTGCGAGCGTAACCGGCCGATAGCGGGAAGTGATCGTAACCCCAGCCACCGGTTGGTAAGGATTCCAGCTCCAAATGCGTATTTTCATGGGCCAACGCGCGATCACCGCGGGGAATGTGGCCACCGTTGTGAAAGATGGGAAGGCCTCGGCGCAAGCGATCCACCAGCTTGCGCACGCTCTTCGTGTAGTTGAAATACACCTCGCGCCCGAGCGTTGTTCGGTCCTTCAGGCTGCTTGGATCTTTACCTTTTTCGAGGAGCGTGCGGGTGCAGGTGGTGCAGTAGCAGACTCTCGGGCTCACGATATCCAAGAACAACCCGTCCATCTCGTAGTTCTTCAGGGCCTCCTCGATCTGCTTCAACAAATAATCAAGGTAGGGCGTGTTGAAGCAGCACTCGTGGAAGCCAGGTGCGAGCATCGAGCCAGCCCATGGCACGCCGCCGTCCTCGGTACGCCGCGCCCACTCAGGGTGCCGCCAGTAAACCCACTCATCCACCCCCGCCGAAAGATATACCGGCGTCTTCACATCAATGGCATGCGCCGCTTTGATCTGTCCCGCCAAGAGGTCAAACTTGAGATGCGGGTGCATCTGGCCCACGCGCGTCGGGTGGTAGCTCAACCCGTGGTGGCACTTGGAGAACACGGTGATGGAGTTCACATGCCCAAGCTTCAACATGTCCTGAAATTGCTTGGCGTCAAACGCCTCGCCAATCTTGGCAATTTGCTCGGAGGTGTGAAAATCGAGGTGAACTTGACGCGTGCGCATGCCTATTTTGCCTTTCGAAAGCCGGCATCTTAAGCACCTCGCCTTGAAAGGCCACTGCTTTTCGCCGTTGCGCGGAGCTTCAATAGATGCTCGCGTCTCTCCCCCTCTCAGCATCGACTTCAGGTAGTCAGCATGCTTACTACTTTCTTTTGTCGCGTGACCCGACCCCTCTCAGCATCAACGCCAGACGGAGGCTTCTCCCCCCCCACTCAGCATCGACTTCAGGTCATACTGGAGGGCTCTCGGCCCCCGCAGCACGAACCAACTGAACAAGCCGTTCGTCTTGCAGATCGCGTGCTATTTTTGAGTCTACCGCGTCGCTGTGACACGCGGCTTTCTCTCCGGTGGCCGCGCCCACGGCACTTCGCGTCTTGTTGGCGAGGCGATGGATTTCCTCTGGGCTGAGTACGCCACGTTTGGCCAGGATTTCTTGTTGTGCCACGGTGAGGGCGCCGGACTTTTCTACTTTCTCGCGCAAGAAGCCTTCAGCTTTGCCGCTCGCAAATTCGACGATTTCTTTTGAAATGCGGACCGAGCACCAATCGTGCCCGCACATGGCACAGAAATCGGTGTCGACATCGAGATCTTCATCGTGGAAGGCGCGGGCCACATCGGTATCGAAGGCAAGCTCGAAGTGCTTCTCCCAGTTGAGCGCAGCGCGTGCCTTGGTGAGATTATCATCCCAATCGCGCACGCTGGGAATTCCGAGCGCTACATCTCCCGCGTGGGCGGCGATCTTGTACGCAATGCAACCTTGCTTCACGTCATCCTTTTTGGGCAGCCCCAGGTGTTCTTTGGGCGTGACGTAACACAGCATTGAAGCTCCATGGTACGCGGCCGCCGTGGCCCCAATGCAACTGGTGATGTGGTCATAGCCAGGGAAAACGTCGGTCACCAACGGTCCGAGCACGTAGAACGGAGCGCCATGGCACACCGTACGCTGCAACTTCATGTTGTATTCGATCTGATCAAAGGGCACATGCCCTGGCCCCTCCACCATCACCTGGCAACCCATGCGCCAGGCTCTTTCCGTGAGCTCGCCCAACGTATGAAGCTCGGCCAGCTGCGCGCTGTCACTCGCATCCGCCAAGCCACCCGGGCGCAGGCCATCGCCAAGCGAGAACGACACATCATATTCGCGCATGATGGCGCAGATTTCCTCGAAATGTTCGTACATCGGATTCTGTTTGCCGTGCACGAGCATCCACTTAGCCAGAAGTGATCCACCGCGGCTCACGATCCCGATCAACCGCTTCGTCACCAACGGCAAATGCTCCCGCAGCACTCCGGCGTGAATTGTAAAATAATCGACGCCTTGCGCTGCCTGATGTCGCAAACTCTCTAGGATCACGGGAAGTGTCAGATCCTCGATTTTTCTGCCCAGAATCATCGAGTAAATCGGCACCGTCCCGATCGGCACCGTGGATGCCTGGATAATCGCAGCACGACACGCGTCGATATCGCCGCCCGTCGACAGATCCATCACGGTATCCGCACCCCAACGCTCCGCCCACTTCAACTTCTCGACTTCATCGCTGGTTCCTGATGACACAGGCGACGCTCCCATATTGGCGTTCACCTTCGTCTTGCTAGCTCGCCCAATGCACATAGGCACGAGGCCCTTGGCGAGATGCTCGCGATTCGCCGGAATAATGAGTCGCCCAGCTGCTACTTCGTCGCGGATTTGCTCGGCGCTCAGGTGCGTTTCTTTTTCAGCCACGCGTCGCATGGCATCCGTCACCCTACCGAGACGCGCAAATTCAAGCTGCGTGCAAGGAACGAAGCCGATCGGTGCCACCCACTTGCCATCGCGCTCTTCCCAATCGAGCGGCATGAAATCCCAAGCCGTCTTGGAACTCGGCGCGGGCATGCCGGGAGTGTCCGGCGAAGAGTAGGAACGCGGGCCGCCAACGTTGGGCGCATTGGCAAAGGAGCCAGGGTTGGTCCCTTCCTTCAAGGAAGAGGGATTGTGCGCGCCGTGAAGGGGAAGAGGCAGTTGGGTCGTCATGGGTTCTCGCTCCTTGGATGGCTCGGGGAGCTTCGCCCTATTTCGACGTCGCTTCCCTCCGCCGGTGCTAACCGGATCAGGTTCAACGGGTGCATCTCAGCGGCTTCTGCCGCGCCCCGGCGTGACACTGCTCTAGCGCAAGCTTCGCACGAACGGTAGCCATTTCTTCAGGCCGGCCGCATTGATTTCACCGAGCGAGCCAGCGCGCGCAGCGAATGCCCGTGTAGTCACCGTGGCCACCGCCTGAATCACCGTAACGGAGGGCCGCCGAAAGACGCCCTGCGTGGTGGAACCAACTGCCACCGCGAATCGCCCGAAAAACGCGGCCGCTCGGGTTGCTGGTGGTCACGGCGCAGTCTTCACAGAGCGCCGGATAAGGCGGCTGGTAGAAATCGAGCACCCATTCATAGATGTTGCCCGCCAGATCGGCTTGTCCAAATCTTCCGTCACCGGCTGGCACCGAACCGACACGCGCGATGTCCGCGAATTCGCAGGAGGCCGTCCCTGAGAGTCGACAGCTATGCACCGCTAACGCCGTATTGGGTTCAGGCAGCGTGTTGCCCCAGGGATAGAGCCGCGCTTCGCTGCCCCCTGCGGCTGCATACTCCCACTCCGCTTCGGTCGGCAAACGCGCACCATCCCAAGCGCAGAACGCAAACGCTTCGAACCAACTAATGCAGTTAATCGGTAGTGTTTCTCCAGCGCTGGCTTCAGGCGTCCACGTTAAGCGCATTCCCAAGCAGATCTTCTGAACTTGGAGTTCAGCGCTCGTTGGGGCGAGCGGCCACTCGGGGATCCAGCCAGAGCCCGCAACTTTCGGATGCGCGCCTTCACCTGCGAGCGGATGGCCTGAGCTGCGCCAAGCATCGTACGCGAGCATGAACCTCCGAAAGCGCCCAACCGTGACTTCAAAGCGATCCAACCGAAAGGAGCTCACACTCGCCGGCGCCGTCGACAACGTGGCCTCTGCCACATCTTCGTGCCGCTCATAAGCGCCACCGCGCACCACCGGGCTCTCGCAGCAAGCTTCATTCTGAGAGGCGCCGCAGAGGGCCTCGAGCCCTTGGCAACTGGGCGCTATAGCTTGCCCGTTGGCTTCGCCGCCCGTCGGCGAACAAGCCAAAACCGAGGCAAAGATGCCTAGCTTCAAGCTAAAGACCCAGGCGTTCAATGTTCCGCAGGCTAGCCTAATGTCGGTGCTTTGTCGTGCACAGCAACCTCCGTTTGGGTTAAAGGCAGAGCGTGTCCCTCATCAAGATCAGCCGCGATCTCTCGAAAAAGGTGGCCGAGCTCCAATTCTCGGAGCCGGTGCGCTTCGTCTACAATCCGCTCGACTACGCGCGAGCCCCGCACGAAGCCTACCTGGCAGCTTACGGCGCTGGCCCCAAGGAAGCCATCTTGGTCGGCATGAATCCGGGTCCCTTTGGCATGGCACAGACAGGTGTGCCATTTGGAGAAGTGAATCTGGTGCGAGATTGGTTGCTGATCTCGGGCAAAGTGAAACGCCCCGAGCCGGAGCACCCAAAGCGCAGAGTGCTTGGGTTTGAGTGTACGCGCAGCGAAGTGAGCGGAAAAAGGCTTTGGGGCTGGGCCAAAGAACGCTTTGTGACTCCTGAGAATTTTTTTGCACGCTTCTTCGTCGTGAACTATTGCCCGCTTGCCTTCATCGAAGAGTCAGGAAAGAATCTCACGCCTGATAAGTTACTGCCCGCAGAGCGCGCCCCGCTAATCGCGCTCTGCGATGCTGCGCTCCGAAAGACGGTGGCGGCACTTTCGCCACGTCTCGTGATCGGGATTGGTGCCTTCGCGGAAGCTCGGGCCAAAGCTGCGTTAGCGGACAGCGCTGTCCCGGTGGGTACGATTTTGCACCCTAGCCCGCAGAGCCCCGCCGCTAATCGTGGTTGGGCAAAAGCCGCTGAAATACAGCTGAATGCCCTGGGGATCCGGCTATGACCCCGTTTGTGTGCAGCTTTCGGAAGCTGGCGACGCTGGTGCTCGCAACACTCGCGTTCGCAACGCTGGCGCTCGGCACTGGGTGTGTTCAATCCCGTCCCCAAACAGCCAAGCTAGATTCCGGTCACAGGTTTACGCTGGTTGTGCCGACCCTTTTGCGAGACCCGAAGGATGACACTCAAGATCTCGTGATCGATGCGTTTGACTCGCTCAACCAAGCCCTCGGCGGTGACACGCTCGAGATTCGAACGGAAAGCGCACCGATGGCCTGCTGGCTCCATGAGCGGGCCATTCCGTATGCGAAGTGCCACCGCGAGGCCCTGGCCAGGTTGGAGCCGAGCGGCGAAGATACCTTGCTTTGGGGCTTTGCACTCGACGCAAAAGCTCAGGTGTTCACACTGTTTGCCTCCACCCGTGGTGCCCCGGAGCCGGAACAGCTACGGCCGACGGGTGCGAATGGTATGTTAACCCGAAGAGATTTCTTGGATCTGTTTCGCGGGATTGTGTTCGCAAGAATTTCGAGCAAGGGCGAGGGATCCTTCAAGACTCGCAGCTTGAGGGATCGCTTGGCGAAGCTCGCCAGCGCCGTGCCCGCAACACCCAGAGCGCGGCTATGGGCGGCGGATCTCGCGCTATTTTCTGCTGATATCTCACAAATGCTCGACACCCAGCACCCTGCACCGGCTGAGCTTTCAGAAGCCCACAAGGGTTACGCGCGTGCGCTTCAACTCTATTCCAAGCAGGACCAATCCGGACCCTGGCTCACGGCCGAGCTTGGCCTGGCGAGCACGGAGCTTCGTTTGGGGAATAAGCAAAAAAACACCGCCCTGCTCCTTCAGGCAGCGGCACATTTCGCTGATGTGCAAGCATCGAGCACGGACCGCCCCACCCAAGCCATCGCCGAAGAGGGCCGCTCCAGAGCGCTGCTCTCCGTAGGAGAATTGACCCAAGACGCCTCGCAGATCTTGCAGGCACTCGCGGGGTTTGAACGCGTCTTGTCCAGTCATCAGGAAGCGTCGCAACCTTCAAGCCAGAAGCTCCGAGTTCTCGTGTGCCAGACAGCCGTGAGCGCACTCCGATTGTCTGCCAAAGTCGGACCTCAGGCGCGGGAAGCCTGCGAACGCGCGTACAAGTCGCACCGCCCTCTGGACACCGATTGCTCAACTGAACCAGCAGCACTGATGAACGCCTATCTCGGCGAGCTGAGTTTTCGGGATGCCAGTTCACGCGGAGATTTGGGCCTCCTGAAGCAAGCGCCGGCTCGCTTGCGTTGTGCGCGGACATTCCCCCAATTCTCGCCAATCCGCCGCCAAACCATCACGTTGAACCTCGCGCGGAGCTTACAGGAGCTCGGCGTGAAACAAGAGAACGCTTCCGAGCTCCGCGAGGCTGCGGCACTTTTCCGCGGCCTGCTGCTGGCTCGGGAACCGCCGAATCGGCGCGAACACCACGAAGCACTGGGCCTCATCCTCGCATTCTTAGGCAGGATTGAACCCACCGCGCTCACCCTCAACGAAGCGTTGCACGAGCTAGACCTCGCCTTGCCTTCCGGTGAACAGGCGCCCACCGAAGTGCGTCTCGCGCACGTCCGCGTAACGCTCGCGCTCGCAGCGCTCTCGTCAGACAGTCGATTGAGAGCGGGTGGCGAGGCTGAACTCCAAGCACTCTCCGCAGAGCTGAGCTTTGGCGTCCAACCGAAGCTTTGGCTTGAGGTCTCCATTCTGCGCAGCTTCCTCGCGTGGCAGAGCAAGGAGAGCACGGCGTCTGAACTGAAGGCAGTCATCGATCTTTCTAACCTGAGTGAGCAAAGAGCAGGCGAGCTATTCCCACAACAAGCGCGAGCAGCCCAATTGCTCTCAGCTCTGCTCGGTTTGCGCTACGCCTCACTCTTTAAGGACAAGCAGGCTCTTTGCCCGAAACTCGCTGAAGGACACACGCTCCTCGCCTCGTTGGCAGAGCCCTCCGTAAGTTTGTGGCCAAACCCTCGCCCTTCGGACCTAGCCCAAACTCTGAAGGGTCTTGAATCCGAGCCAAAACTAGCCCGAATTTGTAAAAACTCAGCCCTGACCCGAGCGCTCAACCCTAGGCCCGACACGAAAGCGCGTTGAGCACTGTTCAAGCTCCCCGCCATCACTATGCTGCGCGCCGTCGTCGTTCTGACGGAAAGGAATCAGCGTGCCCAAGTTTGATTGGAATCTAGAGCCTGCGCTCTTAAAAATCGGTAGCTGGGAGCTCCGATACTACAGCCTACTCTTCGTCTTGGTTTTCTTGGGGGGCTATGCGCTGCTCAATTGGCAAATTCGGCGGGGTGGCGGGGATGAGGAAGATGCCGGAGATTTTATCATCTACGGCGTGCTGGGTGTGTTGGTGGGCGCCCGCCTGGGTCACGTGCTTTTCTACGATCTCGATCAGGCGCTGGATGATCCTTTGTGGGTTTTCAAGATCTGGACGGGTGGGCTTGCGAGCCATGGCGCTGCCTTGGGCCTAGCCACGGCGATGTATTTGTTCACCAAACGCCGCGGGATTTCGTACTTGGAGGGCTGTGATCGCTTTGCCTTCTCGGGCGCGCTCGGGTCCGCGTTGGTGCGACTTGGAAATTTCTTCAATTCGGAGATTGTCGGTCGAGCCACCGATCAGACTTGGGGTGTGCGCTTTCTCCGTTACGATCACGGTCAGAACATCCAATATCGACACCCAAGTCAGCTCTATGAGTTTGTGATGGGGCTTGCGATCTTGGGCGTGCTCTACCTGGCTGATAAGAAGCTTGGTAAAGAGAAACGCCCGCGCGGTGCGATGATCTCGCTGTACTTTGCGCTGTATTTCTCGGGCCGCTTCCTGGTTGAATTCGTCAAAGAGTATCAGCCGGGCGAAGTACAGCGAATGCTGACGATGGGCCAAGTGCTGAGTATCCCGGGCATTTTGCTGGGTCTTTACGGGCTGGTTTGGAGTTTCAAGAAGCGTATTCCGGCGGGTTGGGTGTCCAGCTTTGCGGATGAATCCGACAAGGATGAATCCGATGAAGACGGCGAAGGCGAAGAGAGCTCCGACGACGGCAACGCCGATGAAAGCGCCGAAGCAAATGGCGATCCTGACATCAATGCGGAGTTTGGCCCGAAGGGGACCAACTCTCGCAAGGCTTGACGGTTTGGTCCGGGGGGACCAACTCTGGCAAAGCTTAAGAACTCAGCACATCAGCGATGCTGTAGAGGCCCGCGGACTTCTGACGAAGGAAGCGGGCGCTGCTGAGTGCGCCATGTGCAAAAAGATCGCGACTCGATGCGCGGTGGGTGAGCTCCAGACGCTCGCCTTGTCCGAGTAGGTGGACGGTGTGATCTCCAATCACATCCCCACCCCGAATCGCCAAAATGGCCACCTCTTCGTCCGTTCTTCGCCCGACTTCGCCCTCGCGCCCCGGCAGAAAACGCGCATCTTGGCGTACTTGCTTCACCGCGTCAGCCAGCCTGAGCGCCGTTCCGCTAGGCGAATCCAGCTTACGCCGATGATGCGCTTCGACGATTTCCACATCATAGCCTAGGCCGAGGCGCCGCAGAGCTTGCTGCACCAGCTCAGCCAAGACTTGGACGCCCAAGCTCATGTTCGCAGCCCACAGCACAGCTACCGACTCTGCTGCCTTATCGAGCGCATGACGCCCAGCCGCGTCAAGATTCGTTGTTCCGCTGACAATTGCAACCTTCTGCCTCGCCGCCAACGCGAGCAAGCCGGGCATGGCGGATGCCGTTGAAAAATCGATGAGCACCTCGGCGCCGAGCAGGCCAGCGCCCAGATCGGAAGAAGCTAAAACGCCGATCGGACCGATACCAGCGAGTTCGCCAATATCACGGCCCTCAGCAGGATCCACACTTGAGCACACCGCTCCAACAATTTGAATATCACCTGCCGCGTGCGCGAGACGCGCCACACTCAAACCCATTCTTCCTGTGGCACCGTGGATCGCGAGCTTCATGCGGCCTCATACGCACTGAGCGTGGCTTGCAAACGCTGAGAACATTCTGGGCTCGCTTCCACAAGCGGTGAACGCACGTACGGCCCCATCAGCCCCTTCTGCGCCAACGCGGCCTTGATCGGCTGCGGATTCGGCTCGCAAAAAAGAGCCCGATAAACCGGCATCAACAAGCGATGCTTGCGCAAAGCTTCAGCGAAACGGCCCGCTTCCATGTCTTCCACAACGGCCATGACTTGGCGCGGATAAAGGTTGCTCGCCACGCTGATCACACCCCGTGCACCCACGCTCATGAGCGGCACCGTGAGCGGATCATCTCCACACAAGAGCGAAACCTGAGGCGGCAGCTGGGGAATCATATCCTGGCTATACGAGAGCGCGCCCGTTGCATCTTTGATTGCAATAATGTGTGGGCAAACCTCCAGCATGCACCGCGTTGTCTCAGGCTCCAAGCTGACCGCAGAACGATGCGGAATGTTGTACAGCACGATGGGCACCGAAATCGCCTTGCCAATCAACTCCACATGCCTGAGCAGGCCCGCCTGCGAGGGCCGATTGTAATACGGCATCACGATCATCACGGCATCAGCGCCGGCGTCCACCGCGCGCTTGGAGAGATGAATACTATCGTGCGTCGAGTTGTTGCCAGTACCGGCCAAAATAAATGTCCGCCCCTTGGCATGCTTCACGGTGAAGCGAATGATCTCGAGCTGCTCATCTTCGGTTAACGTCGGCGTTTCTCCCGTGGTGCCACACGGCACAACGCCCGCCACCTTGGCTTCCAGTTGAGAGGCCAGAAGCTTCTCGAAGGCGCCCCAATCGATCTTATCCACGTCCGCCAAAAACGGAGTAACGAGCGCCGTAAACACGCCAGAAAGGGGCCTTTGAGTCATGGGAGGCTGTTTTTGGCTTGTTCAGCGACTGAACGCAAGGGCTAAGCAGCGGATCCAGAGTGAGTGGGGCCCTGCGACCTTTCGCGCCGATGGTGGACTCCGCAGCGTCCCCCCCAGGCACGAGTAAGAGTGGGCCAACGCCGCTCCAGTGCCCGTCGGAAGCCCTACCCAAGGCGGACCCACAAGGGCGGTCGCGCGGGTTGGGACATCTGAGCGAACCCCACTAGGGTTGCCTCAGCTCGTACCTATTGTTCGATAGCGATCGGAAAGAGTTCGTTCATGTCGAACACGGCTTCCGGGAATGGGGGCAAGGTCGAAGGAGCCGAGCGAGTGACTACCCCCATCACTTCATAGACATCACCAGCCAACGCATGCGCCGTTAGCTTCTGCTCAGCGGGATCCAGTATCCAATAGTAGGGCACGCCAGCACTCAAGTACGCCTGGAGCTTCGGGCCAAGATCCCAACGTTTGGTGCTCGGTGACAGCACTTCGCATACCCAATCGGGTCGGCTCCGAATGGGTCGTAACTTCGGGATCGCAGGGACATGCTCTTGTGTGATCGCGCGAGACCCCGCGCTCTTTTTGCGGCTTCATCCCAACGAGGTTTCGTTCGACGAGGCGCAGGTTTTGCCAAGTCTCTTCCCGGCGTTGCGTGTCGAAGTGGATCGCGAACGCCACAAGAAGGGTCGCTTTGTTGTGACTGGGTCGAGCTCGCCGGCACTCGTACGAGCGATCTCAGAAAGCCTAGCAGGTCGTGTGGGAATCATTGAGCTGTCCCCATTTACCGCAGGCGAGGCATTGGCCGCTCCGAACGCGCCCTTCGCTGAGATGCTCGCCCGTGGTAAGTTAACTGCAGCCAACGTTCTGAATGATTGCGTTCCCAGATTCTCGGTTCGCGACCTACACCGGTACTGGTTCGAAGGTGGATACCCTGAACCTTGGCTCGAAAAGTCGCCGCGTTTCCACAAAGCTTGGGCTCAAGCCTACGTGCGGACTTACGTGGATCGAGTGTTTCCGGGATTGAACCGTGAACGCTACCGAACCTTCGTGCGTCTGTTGGCGGGCCTTTCCGGAACCATTGTGAACATGGCCGACATCGCCCGTGCACTCGGTGTCTCCCAGCCAACAGCCAAAGATTACCTCGAGATTGCTCACGGGTCCTTCGTGTGGAGGACCTTGCCCGCATGGGATCGCCGCTCGCTGAAACGACTTGTGAGGCACCCCAAAGGTTACCTGCGTGACAGCGGTCTTCTGCACCATCTCTTACGCATTCCTGACCTTGATTCACTGCTGAGTCATCCGTGCTCCGGTGCCTCGTGGGAAGGAATGGTCATTGAGAATATTCTGCGCGGGCTCGACGCAACGGGTGTTGCGTACGATGCCTTTCACTACCGAACCGGTGGCGGTGCCGAGGTGGACCTCTTGCTCGAAGGCGAGTTTGGTCTTATCCCAATCGAGATCAAGCGAACCCAGAGACCCGAGGCTGGCGTCGAAGCGCGCGAGGTGCGGGCGCTGTCGAGCTTCGTTCGCGACTGGAAATGCCCGCTCGGAATTGTGATTAACAACGGTGAGGTCTGCCGACAAGTGGCCGAAGACGTCGTTTCCGTTCCGTTCGCCTGCCTCTGAGCTGCAATCTTGACCCCGTTCTGTCGACTATTGCGCACCGGAGGAAGAGACCCACCAACTCAAGCGCCGCCCAGCACGCCTTTGACCGATTCCGGCGTATCAAGAACCAGAACTTCATCACCGCGCGTGGCGAGCATGTAGTAGCCCGTGCAGACCTGGACACACTGATCGAGCAGAAAGCTCCTGCTGTTGGGAGCCTTCGAAAAGGCAGCATTGCAAATCGTCTGATCAGCTGCGCCGCCACACGGAACACCCTGACTAGAAACGACAACACTCGGAGTCGTGCTCTGCTCGAACGGCGGAGCCGTGGAACGAAGGTCGAGATAATCCAGTGCCGGCTGGAGCGTGAGGCCGCGAAACACATCACCCTTAGCTCGCATATGAATACTCCTTTTGCTAAGCAATTCGGCTCACTAAAGCTGAGTTCGACGGGGGCGCAGCGGAAGCGGTCACGCTAGCTTTCTCCGTCCAGTTGAGGTTTGCGGAACTCGGCAGGCGTTCCGCCGGTCGCCTTCTTGAACGCGCGATAGAACACGCCAGGGCTGTGAAATCCCACAGCGAAAGCGATGCTTTCAACTCGCTGCTCGGTACCGAGCAGCGCATCCAGGGCCCGATCGATTCGAATCTTGTTGCGGTACTCAATGGGAGAATACTGCATGACCTCGGAGAACAGGTGGGTGAGTCGTGATGGGCTGAGCGAGCAATGCTTGGCAATTTCGACGACACCTATCGGCTCGTGAAAGTGCTCATGGATAAATTGCACCGCCGAGAACACGGCTTCATTGCCAGCCGGCGTGGCTGGTGTCGTTTGGACCGCGTGGGGCAACTGCTGGTGTCGAACAGCTTGAACCAGCGCGGCGATGGTCTTTGACCAGGCAATAGCTCGATCGAACGGATCGGCTTGGGATTGGAGCACGAAAGCTTCAGCGAGGAGCGCGGCTATTTGCGGCTGGCGCTTGAGAATGAGTGGCGTGCGAGAGCGCGTGGCCCGCGCCAGAGCCAGTCCGCTTTCGGGCGGGTGGATGCTGAGCACAGCTGCGTGCGAAAGGTGAGCGTACACATAGCGAAAGCGGCCGCCAGCGACCGGGCCCACCTGATGGGGAATCGCCGAGTCCAGCACTAAGCTATCGTCCTCTTGCAGGTCGTAGTGTACCCCGTTGGCATACAGCACCGCAGGGCCTTCAGTGATGGCCCCAAGCTCCACGCCTCCGTGAATGTGAGCGTCGGATGGACCACTCGGACGCCCAGGGACGGAAACCAGCTGATCGGAGCCAAGCACGAAAGACCGTTCATTCGAAGCGACGTTGCCCGAGCTTTGCTTCCAAACCTTGAGTCGAGCGTTGGGTCGCGGCATCGCTCTATGCTGGCGCTTTTTGGTGGCGGTTTCACCTGATTCGCTGAAAGGCGGCCTGGAGCCAGCAGGATCCAACAATTCTTTGCCAGGAAGTGAGAGCCGCAATTCAGACTACGACTGCTAGACTACGGAGACGCAGACATCAGCAAGGGCCGAAGCGGCCGTGTTGAGCAGGCTCAGGTCGGAGGTTTGTCCACATGCATCGACTGCATACATCGGAACTATTTCGCCACCCCGCCATCCGGGATCCTCGTGAAACCTTAGTGCGACTTGGCGTGGCTGTCTTGACCTGCCTGGCCGCTACCGGATGCACTGCCAATGTCGGCTCAGGCCAAAAGCAACGCGTACCGTCTGATGGGAACAACGTCCCCGGCTCCAACGTCTCTTCTGGCTCCGGCGGCGGCTCGTCGGTTGGGACACCTGGCACGGGCGGCGCGGGCAATCCAGCCGCGGGCGGGGCTTCCCCTGGCACTGGGGCTCAGCCTGCATTCGTCATCCCAGCGGGTGCTCCTGGCCCCACTGCCTTACGACGGCTGACTAACGACGAATATCGCACCACCGTGCAGGATCTTCTAGGGCTAGCGGCGCCACCCGCTGATCCTCTGATCCCAGATACCCGCGCACTTGGTTACAGCAACTTCAGTTCTGCGCTCACTGTGTCAGCCGTTCTAGGCTCGCAGTATGCTACCATGGCCACTCGCCTGGCTAGCGAAGCGAACATTTCAATGCTGGCTCCCTGCGCTGCCCCTCGGGCGGAGTCAGACTGCGCTAACACGTTCATCGACGCGTTTGGGAAGCAGGTTCACCGCCAGCCACTGAGCGCCAAGGACAATGGCGCCTATCGCGCTCTGTACGATCTCGTACGCACGACGGATACGTACGAGGCCGGCATCCGTGGCGTGCTGGAGGCGATGCTCCAATCCCCAGCCCTCCTTTATCGAATGGAATACGGCGCTGGCGCGGCAGCGCGGACGCTCTCCCCGTACGAAGTGGCCTCCGAGCTTTCCTACCTATTTAGCGGTTCCTTGCCCGATACAGAGCTGATGCAGGCGGCAGATGCCAATGCCCTCAGCACTCCCGTTCAAATCGAAGCCCAAGCACGACGGTTGCTCGCTTTGCCCCGTGCTCAAGCCAACGTTGGCAAGTTTCTCGAGCAGTGGTTTTTGGTTTCGGATATGAGTGGACTGCTGAAGGACGCGAACCTGTTTCCCGCCTTCGCGTCGGCAGAGAAATCTGCGATGGAAGCCTCGACGGACCGCTTCGTAGCGTCGGTGATGTGGGAGGGTGACGGCACCGTAAAGACCTTGCTCTCGGCACCCTTCGCCTTCGTCAACAGCAGCTTAGCGCCGATTTACGGGGTTCCTGATCCGGGCATGGGGGACACGTTCGTCAAGACGGACGTGAGTTCCGTGGGGCGCGCCGGGATGCTCACACTCCCTTCGCTGCTCGCCCTGCAAGCCAAGGAAGATGAGTCTGCCCCGGTGAAGCGTGGCAAGTTTGTGCGCACGCGCATGCTCTGCCAACCCCTCCCGCCGCCACCACCTAACGTCAAAATTGACCCTCCCGCGCCCGATCCCAACCTGACCACGCGTGAACGCTTTGCCGCACATTCGGCCAGCCCCGCTTGCTCGGGTTGCCACAGCATGATGGATCCGATTGGCTTTGGGCTCGAAGCGTACGACGCGATCGGTACCTATCGAACGGTGGAAAATGGGCGCCCCGTGGACTCGAATGGTGAATTGACGGGTACCGACGTCGACGGAAAGTTCACCGGGGGCGTTGAACTCGCCACGCGCCTATCCACCAGCGCACTCGTTCGCCAGTGCGCGGCGATTCAGGCAGCACGCTACACGTATGGGCGTCAGGAGATAGAAACCGACACACAGCTCGCCGCAGTGCTCGACACACAGCTTGGAGCGTCGGGGATGGATGTGCGGGAGCTGCTGGTCGCCATCACCCAATCAGCAAGCTTCACCACAAGGACGTTCGTGCCATGAGCCGATCACTCATCAAACGCCGGTCACTCCTGAAGGGTCTGGGCGCCGCCAGCTTCCTCGCCGTCCCGGTGTTTCGCGCTTCGTTGGCTGAGGCTCAAGCCACGCCGCTGCGACTCATCGTCCTTTACTTCCCGGGTGGCGCGATGATGACCAAGGGCAGCCAGGGAATGTTCAGCTACGACAAGATGCTGGCGCCACTCGCTCCGTTGAGTTCAGATATTCTACTCTTCGAAAACATTGTCGAGCCGCCTGGCCCCGGCGGCTCTGATCTCGGGCACGGCAGTGAGAGCACCATCCTCACCGGCAACGCTGGACCTGAGCAACCGGAGGGAGTCGTGATCGTTCCGGCAGGATTGACCTCATTTGATCAGGTTGTCGCCCAGAATATCGGGAAAAATACAAGATTCGCCTCCCTCCAGTTCGGAGTGTTTTCGGATACTGCCGACTGCAACGGCTTCAAATCTTCACGTATCGTCTACTCCAATGGTGCCTCGGTCCCGAATGTGCTGGATCCGGCAATCATGTTCAGCCGGCTTTTCAACGGTGCGCCCCCGGGGCCTGCACCTTCGGATGCGGACGCGTTAGCCAAGCAGCAAGCACTCGCCGCAAAGCGTCAGAGCATCCTGGACCTCCTCAAGGGTCAGGTGACTGACATCCAAGGCCTCGTCGGATCTGCCGAGAAGCTGCGCCTAGAGGAACATCTAGGTTCGCTCCGCGAGTTAGAGAAATCAATCATGAGCCCCGGGGGTGGGGCCGGCGGCGGCGTCGTCGCTGTGCCGGGCGCCTCCTGCGGCGCACCTAGCCTGGGATCAGGAACGGACGTTCCAGCCGTGAGCGCCGCCATGAATGAGCTCCTCTACCAATCGATCAACTGCGACGCGACGCGAGTGGCTTCTTTGCAGATGCTGCATAGCGGTGCCGAGTTATACTTCAGCTGGCTCGGCCTAAATAGCCTAGGACACCATCCCATGCAGCACGCACCGGGGCCGGATTTCGTGGTCGCGCAGAACTGGCTGCTTGCCCAATTGGCGGTGGTCATCAAACGCCTCAAGGACACACCCGAAGGCTCGGGAAGCATGCTCGACAACAGTTTGGTGTTCTTGAGTTCGGAAATGGGCGACGGATCGGTACACCTCAATCACCCCGTCCCCGTGCTACTCGCGGGTAAGGCCGGAGGCCAACTCAGAACGGGACGCACCTTCAACGCGAATGGTAACAACCGAGCCAATCTAGCACTCAACATTGGAAACCTGATGGGCGTGCCACTTACAAACTGGGGCGACCCAGCGTGGATTACAGGACCGTTAGATCTCAGCTAAGTGAGCGCGGATTGGGCAGCGCCACGACCAACCCACCTCTCACCTTGCCCCAAGGAAGCCGATCGATGTCGAAATCCCTCATCAAACGCCGGACACTCCTTACGGGTCTGGGCGCTGCCAGCTTCCTCGCGGCCCCGGTGTTCCGAGCTACGTTGGCCGAGGCTCAAGCGGCGCCCGTGCGTTTGGTGATTCTTTCCTTCCCAGGTGGCATGTCCATGGTCAACGACCAGGGAATATTCAGCTACGATCAGGCGCTGGCGTCATTCGCACCGTTCAGTTCGGATATTCTCCTCATTGAAAATCTGGTCGATCCACAAACCGGGGGTGTTGATCTCGGACACGGCGGCGTGCGCGTTCACCTCACGGGCGACGGTCGAGGCGTAACGGAAGATAACTTTTCGTTCACTCCGCCGACGCTGACATCTGTCGATCAGGCTATCGCCCAGCAGATTGGGAAAAATACTAGGTTTGCCTCGCTCGAGTTCGGCGTGTCTTCGACGAGTCCGCCCCAGGACGGCTTCGATCGTTCAAACATCATTTGGTCCAATGGCGTCTCGATCCCGGCGGTGCAGGATCCTGCGACGATGTTCAGCCGACTGTTCGGCGGCGGGGCCCCGCCCCCGGGGCCTGCGCCAACGGATCCGGATGCTTTAGCCAAGCTGCTAGCACTCAACGCGCGGCGCCAGAGCATACTCGACCTCCTCAAAGCTCAGGTTACCGACATCCAAGGCATCGTCGGCTCTGCCGAGAAGCTGCGACTGGATGCGCACCTGACTTCGCTGCGTGAGCTCGAGAAATCAATCATGAACCCCGCGGGCGGGAACGGCGGGGGAATCGTGGTCACGCCGGGCGCCTCGTGCGGCGCGCCCAGCCTTGGAGCAGGAGCCGATATTCCAGCAGTGGGCGCCGCCATGAGTGAGCTCCTCTACCAATCGATCAACTGCGACGCGACTCGAGTGGCCTCTTTGCAGTGGCTGCATAGCGGATCCGGTGTGTTCTTCACGTGGCTCGGCTTAAATTCCAATGGACACCACGAAATGCAGCACGCACCAGGACCGGATCTCGTCACCGCCCAGACGTGGCTGATGTCACAGCTGGCGGTGGTCATTAAGCGCCTCAAGGACACGCCCGAAGGCTCGGGAAGCATGCTCGACAACTGTCTGGTGCTCGTCACTTCGGAACTGGGCGATGGGTCGTCTCATACCAATCACCCCGTTCCCGTGTTGCTAGCGGGTAAGGCCGGAGGCCAACTCAGAACGGGACGCAGCGTCAACCTCAATGGCAAGGCGCGCGCCAACCTATCGCTTAACATCGGCAGCCTGATGGGCGCGCCGCTTTCAAACTTCGGCGACCCAGCGTGGGTGACGGCACCCTTAGAGCTCGGCTAAGCCAGCTCGGTTGCTTTCGCCGCGTCCTGGCGGTTCAGTTGCCTTATGCTCCTGAAACGCCATGCAACGACGCGAACATGAGCCAGTGGTGCTCGTGCACGGGATCTGGAATACTGCGAAGGTCTTTCGGTCCCTAGCAAAACAATTGGGCCGGGCTGGATTCGAAGTTCACGCGTGGGATTCTTCGCCCAACAACGGCTCGGTATCGCTATTAGCTCTGGCGCAACAATTGTCTGAACGCGTGGATGCCGCTTTGGGTACCGAACGGAAATTCTCCTTGATTGGGTTCAGCATGGGCGGGATTGTTTCGCGGCTCTACCTGCAAAGACTCGGTGGAGCGCGGCGGGTGCGGAAGTTCGTGAGCATCGCAGCGCCACACTATGGAACATTCTGGGGCCGTCTCGGCAAGAAGCCTGGGGTCCGCGAAATGCGACCAGGGAGTGAGCTGCTCGGTGAGCTCAATCGAGGCCTTGGGGAGCTCTCAGGGTTAGAGTGCTTATCGCTCTACACGCCGCTCGATCTCATGATCCTGCCCACCAAGAGTTCAAACCTCGGGCTAGGCGAAGCACGAACATTCTCGGTTGCGGCGCACCAACTGATGCTGAACGACGCCCGTGTCGCCACGGCCACGATTGAGTTCTTGAACAGAGCCTGACAAAACAGCGCCCGGTGGGGGCCGCTTCTACGGACGCGGGAAGCACGCTATGCCGGGGCGCCTGTGAACGCCACCCTGAGACTCCTGATTGCCCTGACGCTGGTGGCGCTCGGCTTCCTCGCGTTCGTTCTGGGCGTCGCCTGGTGGATTCGGCCCGACATGGCGAGCGCACCGATTCCGCCCCGACCGCAACTCTTGGCACAGGTCCTGGAGTCGCGACGCCCAAAACTCGACGCCAAGAACCCACCGCGAGTTCAGAAAGACATCGATTACTCGACAGCGACAGCGGGCGCTGAAGAACCAGCCTGGTTTCCGAAGGGCGAGCCAACAATCTTGAAGCCGCTCGTTGCCTCGCGTCAGCTGCCACCCCTGGTTGAACGCATCGGGCGTGAACCTTTAGTGCTAGCCTCCCCTGAAATCGGAAAGTATGGCGGAGTTTGGCGCCAAACGACGTTCAGCGATCCTGCGGCCTTTGAATACGTGGAAAGGAGGCTGGGGCAGAATCAGCTCGTGCACTGGTCCCCGCAAGGTTTTCCGGTAGTGCCCCATCTGGCCAAAAGCTTTGTCGCGAATGCGACTTACACCGAGTTCACGTTTGAGCTGCGACGTGGAACCCGTTGGTCCGATGGAGTGCCGTTCACGGCGGACGATATCCTTTATTGGTGGCAGTACGAGGCTCTCGAGCCTTCCTTAGCGGGCGGCGCCTCACCACCTTTTATGCGGGTGCGCGGCAAGCTGGGCAACGTTGAGAAGCTCGATGATTTTCGGGTGCGCTTCACGTTTCCGTTCCCGAACGGGCTCTTCCTGCCCAAGCTGGCGACGTTCTTTGGACTCCTCTTGACCGAATCTCCGGCGCACTACTTGCGCCAGTATCACCCACGAGTGGGCAATAAAGATCTCATTCGGCGCACGATGCTTCAAAAGGGCTTGGCCAGCGAAGCGGCGGTGTATACGGACGCCAAACGCTTCCAGAACCCTGAGCACCCGCGCCTCTGGCCTTGGGTGTACCGAACGCATTCGCCAACGGGAACCTTCACCTTTGAGCGCAATCCTTACTACTTCGCCGTGGACACCGCCGGTAATCAGCTGCCGTATATCGACCGCGTTCAGCTGCAGGTCAAGACGGGCGAGGCCGTCTCTGCGGCCATTCTGAGCGGGGAATATGCCTTCTCGCCGGTCGGAGGCGACGTCTACACGCTCCTGATGTCGGAGGCTGAAAGGCACGGCCTGCGCATGACGCATTGGTACCGCGGGGATCGCAGCCCCTTTGTGATCCATCCGAATCTCAATCGTTTGGTCGAATCCAGTGCCGACGGGAACGAAGCCGGACACCGCAACACCCAGAACAAGCATGAGCTCCTGAATCAGAAGCACTTCCGCCAAGCGCTCTCGCTGGCCATCAACCGGCGTGAAATTATCGAGGCGGAGTATCCGGGGCTAGAGGTTGAGCCGGCCCAAGCAGCACCCGATTCACGCTCGATTTTCTACGAGCCGAGCGCCTTCAAAGCCTTCACTGATTTCTCGCCTGAGCGAGCGAATCAGCTTCTCGATGGTCTGGGCCTCACGGCGAGAGACTTGGAGGGCATGCGCAAGTTTCGCGACGGCACGCCCATGACGTTCTTCGTGCATTTCCAACACGCCAACTTCGTGACCCTGGCGCAGTTCGTGACGGACGATTGGCGTCGCGTGGGAGTGCGCGCCATCCCACTCATGCAGGGCGGGCGCCTGTATTATACCGAGAAAAGCACACTTTCTCATGATTTCGACCTATGGACCAGCAACAATGATTTCCTGCCGATCCTGGAAGCTCGTTGTTTCGTTCCACTCCGCGAAGAGTCCAACTTTGGCATCGGGTTTGCGCGCTGGTACGCGAACGGCGGACTGTACGGCGACCCCAAAGCCAACGCGCCCGGTTGTGTTGCACCAACGGCCGATCATCCGATCCGCAAGGCGTACGCGCTCTACGACGAAATGAGCCAAGTGGGTGAGCCTGCGGAACAGGCCGAACGCTTCAGAGAAATTCTGAAGCTAGCCGCCGAAAATGTCTGGACGATCAGCGTCGCTACGACGCCGCCGTACCCGATCGCGATCCAGGATGGCTTCAAGAACGTCCCAGACGACGTGGTGTTCACATGGGATTTCTTATCACCCGGTAACGCCTACCCGGAGCGTTTCTTCTTCAACGCAACCAAGACGAGTGCTCAAGCCCAAGCGCAGATCACTGCAGCCGTTCTCAAGGTGACGCCTCCGCCGGACAGCCCCCCCGCGAGCGGGGTCCCCGAAGCTCAGAAGGAAGGTTGGCTCGCCGCCCTGTTGAAGCCCGTTTTATGGGGGATTCTCGGCTTATTTTGCCTACTTCTGACGCTGCGCCATCCCTACGTTGGCAAACGCTTGCTGATGATGGTGCCGACGCTGTTCGTTATTTCCGTGGTCGTGTTCGCTATTATTCAGCTCCCACCCTCGGACTTCCTGACCGCGAAGACGATGGCGCTTGAGGTCGCCGGTGATCAAGCTAACCATCAGGCGATCAAAGAGCTTGAGGAAATGTTCTACCTGAATGACCCACAGCCCGTGCGTTACGCGCGCTGGATGGGCTTGTACTGGTTTCACTCCTTTGAACCCAAGGATTCCGGGCTCTTGCAGGGGAATCTCGGCCGCTCCATGGATACGCTGCAGCGGGTCGACACCTTGGTCGGCGACCGCATCCTGCTGACCGTCTTGATCTCGTTTGGCACCATCATTTTTACCTGGATGATCGCGATCCCGCTCGGGATCTACTCAGCCGTACGCCAATATTCCGTATCCGATCACATCCTGACGTTCTTCGGCTTCCTCGGTATGTGCGTGCCGCCTTTCCTGCTCGCGCTCGTATTGATGCACCTGTCGGAGCGCTATTTTGGTCTGAGCGTGACGGGGCTGCTTTCTGCTGAACAGGCTGAAAGAGACTGGGATTTTGCCAAGTTCCTCGATCTTTTGAAGCACATCTGGCTGCCGATCGCGGTGCTCGGTTTTGGTGGTACAGCCGGCATGATACGCGTGCTCCGCGCCAACCTATTGGATGAGTTGAATAAGCCCTACGTCACCGCAGCGCGCGCACGCGGCGTGCGGCCGCTTCGACTCTTGCTGAAGTATCCCGTACGCCTCGCGCTCAATCCATTCGTGTCTGGAATCGGAGGCATTTTCCCTGCGCTGATTTCGGGCGGTGCGTTGGTTGGGATTGTGCTCAGCCTCCCCATCGTCGGCCCTTTGCTCCTCGAGGCGCTCATGATGGAAGACATGTATTTGGCGGGCTCCATGCTGATGGTGTTGAGCCTGCTCGGTGTGCTCGGAACGCTCGTGAGCGATTTACTATTGCTTTGGATCGATCCGCGAATCCGTTTTCAGGCAGGTAGCCGCTGATGAACACCAGCACTGCTTCCGCCTCTCAATCGCAGTTAATCTGGAAGCGCTTTAAACAGCACCACACCGCCTATGCCAGCCTGTTGTTGCTTTGCTTGATCTCATTTTCCGCAGTTTTGGCGGAATTTTTTGCGCCCTATTCGCGCGAATGGCGCGATGTGCACCACGCCTATTGCCCACCCACGCCGCCACGTTTCAGCTTTGAACACGGGCTTCACATCTTAAACGTGAAGCCTTCGATGGATCCGATCACACTGCGCCGTATCTACATTGAAGATCCAGCAGATGTTGTTCCCTTAAGTTTCTTCGTTCAAGGTGTCCCCTATGATCTGATGGGGCTGATCCCTTGGGATCGGCATCTACTCGGTGTGGATCAAGCTGAGTATCAAGCCAAGCGCCCGCCCCGCCAGCTCCAGCCTGGCACGCTGGGAGCAACCACGATGCCGCTCTTCTACGTCTTTGGCGGCGATCGCTATGGGCGCGATATCATGAGCCGGCTGATTCATGGTTCCCGCATTTCACTGAGTGTGGGGCTGGTGGGGATCATTGTTACGTTTGTGCTCGGCCTGCTCCTGGGCGGGATTTCAGGCTACGTTGGCGGCCGTGTCGACAATCTGATCCAGCGCAGCATCGAAGTGATCAATGCCTTCCCACAATTGCCATTGTGGCTGTCTTTAGCGGCGATTTTGCCCAAAGATTGGTCCTCGCTCCAAATGTATTTCGGAATTACCATCGTCTTGAGCCTGCTCAACTGGACGGGAATGGCGCGCGTCGTGCGCGGCAAGATCTTGAGTTTACGCGAGGAAGATTACGTCGTCGCAGCTCGTCTGCTCGGCGCTTCCCACACGCGCATCATCGTTCGCCATCTCTTGCCAGGCTTCACGAGTCACATCATCGTTGCGCTCACGCTGAGTGTCCCTGGCATGATTCTGGGTGAAACGAGCCTGAGCTTCTTGGGCCTAGGTCTTCGCCCGCCGATCGTGAGCTGGGGTGTCATGTTGCAAGACGCCACGAGCCTCCAGGTAGTTGCAAGTTATCCCTGGGTACTCTTGCCCGTCGTCTTCATCATCCTGGTCGTACTATCCTTCAATTTCTTGGGGGATGGCTTGCGCGACGCGGCTGACCCCTATGCGCCGAGGAGCTGATGGTGGCCACGAATCACGACCTGATCCTCGACGTGAAGGACCTCAAAGTGTCGTTTTTTGTCGATGGTTCCGAACTCAAAGCGGTGGACGGCGCGTCGTTTCAGGTTCGGCGCGGGCGGGTGCTAGCGGTCGTGGGCGAGAGTGGCTGTGGCAAGAGCGTTTCGGCCTATTCCATTCTGCGTCTGGTGAAACGCCCCGGGCGCATCGTGGGCGGGCAGATCGTGCTCCATCCGAAATCAGGCCCGTCGATCGACATCACGGCGCTTCAGGAAGATGCGGAGAGCCTGTATGCGTTACGCGGCGGACGGATCGGAATGATCTTCCAAGAACCGATGACGGCGCTCTCTCCGGTGCACACCATCGGCAATCAGCTGAGTGAAGCCATCGCACTGCACCGCCCGCTCGGCCAAGCAGCTATCGAGGCTGAGGCTATTTCGCTGCTCACGAAAGTCGGTATCGCCGGGCCTGCCCAAGCGCTGAAAAAATACCCGCATGAGCTTTCGGGCGGCATGCGACAACGCGTAGTGATTGCCATTGCGCTCGCCAACAGCCCTGAGCTGTTGGTTGCGGATGAACCCACCACGGCACTCGATGTGACGCTTCAGGCTCAAATTCTCGGGCTTTTGAAGTCACTCAAGCAAAATGAGGATTTGAGCGTCCTGCTCATCACGCACGATCTCGGTGTCGTTGCGCAAACGGCCGATGACATCGTGCTCATGTACTTGGGACGAGTCGTGGAGTCCGGGCCGCTTCGCAAGGTACTGAAAGCTCCCAAGCACCCGTACACACGTGGCTTGCTCGATTCGATCCCGAGCCGCTCGGTGCGCGGCAAGCCGCTCCCCTCGATCACCGGTAGCGTGCCATCGCTCAAAGAGATCCCCTCCGGTTGCCCCTTTCATCCGCGTTGCCCGTATGCAGTTCCAGGCCGTTGCGACCAAGGCTCAGCACCACAGCTCTCGGATTTTGATGCAGAGCAGAGAGTTGCCTGCTTACGAGTAGGGGAAATCTGATGGCAGCTGATCTATCGCCCAGCTCGAGCATCGACAAGAATCTGCCCGACCCGGGGAGCGCTCCGCCCTCGGCGCTTTTGAGCGTTCGAAATCTTGACAAACATTTTCCGATTTTTGGTACCGGAATCCTTTCGCGACGCGTCGGCTGGGTTCGAGCGGTAAGCGATGTTTCCTTTGATGTTTCGGCTGGGGAAACACTCGGACTCGTAGGCGAAAGCGGCTCAGGAAAGACCACCACCGCGCGCACGATTCTACGAGCTCTCACGCCGACTGCTGGCGAAGTGCTCTTCCGCACGAGCTCGGGCGTGGTGGACCTCGCAAAGCTTTCCGAGGCTGAGCTCATCCCGCTTCGCACCCAAATGCAGATGGTATTTCAGGATCCGGTGAGTTCGCTCAATCCACGCATGAGCATTGAGCAGATCGTGAGCGAGCCACTCGTGATTCACAAGTTAGCCAAAGGCCCTCATCTTCGTGAACGTGTGGTCTCAATGTTGGAGAAGGTGGGGCTCCGGAGCGAGCACATGAGCCGCTATCCACATGAATTTTCGGGCGGGCAGCGGCAACGCATCGGGATCGCACGTTCTTTGGTGATGAATCCGAGCTTGATCGTAGCTGACGAGCCGGTCAGTGCGCTGGACGTCTCAGTACAGGCGCAAGTTATCAACCTGCTTTCCGATCTCCGGCGGGAACTCAAGCTCACCACGATTTTTGTGGCCCACGATCTCAGCGTCGTTCGGTACCTGTGCGACCGAGTCGCTGTGATGTACGCAGGACGCCTCGTGGAAATAGCGCCAACCGAGCAGTTGTTTGAGCACCCCGAGCACCCGTACACCCAGGCGCTCCTGGCAGCAGTCCCGAACGCCGATCCGGACGTTCCAATGGTGTTCGCGCTCTCCGGCGAGGTGGCCAATCCTGCCAACCTGCCGAGCGGCTGCAGCTTTCATCCTCGATGTCCTGAGCGATTTGACCTTTGCGAGCAGACACGGCCTGAGCTAGAAACGCTCGCCTCAGGCGGCTCGGTAGCGTGTCACGCCCGGAGTCCGAAACGCACCCTCCCTGTGCTCGACGCTTGAGCAAAGCGGCGAGCGCTGGATTTCCGCACAGCCCGTCGATATGCGGCGGGGGTCCGGAATGAACGGAGGATAGTAAGCATGCTTACTATCTCGGTTTGCCGGAAAGGTGCCCTCCACCGAGGACCGCCCCCTACGGAAACAGTTCGATCCACTCGTTGGCCCACTCACTGTCCATAAACAGCAGCGAAGCGCGTTCCACGCCAACAACGTTTACAATTTCTCCTCTAAGTAGAGAGACTGAGCCCGCAACGTTCGAGAGCGCGACGTCCGAGAGCGCGACGTCCGAGAGCGCGACGTCCGAGAGCGCGAGCGTGAAGTAGAGGTAACGTACCCCCGTACCCACCCCGATCACGGCGCCAAGCTGAGCCGTGCGCAAACGTTGATCCAACGCTTTCTCTAAGCACTCTTTGGCTGAAAATCGCGCGGCCTGGGCTCCGGGAACCAACACGGCAACCACCACAAATCGCTCATTTTTAGCAGAAAACCTCCGGGAATCAAAACTCGCGCCCGAGAGAAAGCAGTGCACGAGTTCCGGGAAACACGTGACGGCGACGGCGAGATCGGGTTGCCGTTGGCCACGTAGAGGCTCGCTGGGTTCCAGTTCCAGCATGCTCCAAGTGGCACCGTAGTTCTCACTCCAGGGCACTTGCGAAAGGCCTGCGTGAATGTCCGCTTCGACCGCTCGCACCGTCGAGTACAGCTCACTCGCGGCGTGGAGCGCGCGCTCTTGCCCACTTCCTACAAGCCTCAGGCCGGTGTTCGTAGGCATCTGCTCATAGCTGATCTCGCCAACCCAACGCTCAAACAGCTCCTGCCCCAAGAGATCTTCAACCAACCCTTCGACCGCGCCTTCAATTGCCTCCCTCGCCTCGGCCGATGTATTTCCAACGTCGGACAACAGTGCGCGCCTAGGCAAGTGCGCGACAAGCTCCAGCAGATGCCCGCGCCCGACTCCCGCCCGAAAACGTATCCCACGCAAATCCACCCCCGCCGTCTGCGCAACGCGGCCGAACGCCAGAGTGGGCAGAAGTGGCGGTGTGTACCCAACAACCTTCAGACCCAAGGCCTCAGGAGCTAGCCTAGCCACCCATTGCGCAAGCGGTTGCAGCGAGGGGCTCTCACCGCGGAGCACTAGAATCGGAAGCTCAGGAGTGCTGGATTCGAGGAAGCACTCGGGCGCGTAGCAACAGGCTGCGAGCCTGAACTCCTGAATGCAGAAATCTGCAAGCTCGCCTCCGTTCGCTAGCTCTCTCTGGATCTCACCGTAAAAGCGTTCGGCGAGCTTGATAACATCGCTTTTGAACTCGGCTTCAGCGCGATCATTTGGGTCAAGAAACAACACTCTCACAACGTATCCAGCGTCCTTGCTACTTGGCGGGCCCGAGGCGAAGTACTTCGACGCGCACCTGGGCCACTCCACGTTTCAGGATTGCCAGTTTTTCAGCGGCAGCTCGCGAAAGGTCGATAATACGACCTTTTCGGAAGGGCCCTCGATCATTGATGTTCACCAGCACCGAGCGTCCGCTCGCCTCGTTCACCACACGCACCAGTGTCCCGAACGGCAAAGATCGATGCGCCGCCGTGAATCTATGAATGCTGTAGGGTTCTCCGCTCGCGGTCCGACGGCCGGCTAATGCGTCCGCGTAGTAGCTGGCCGTGCCCAATTGCTTGCTGAGTGGCGCTTTGCTTGAATCTGGAAGCGCGGGCTCCGCAAGCGCGGGCTCCGCTTCGTCGTCTGTTCCGCCGACCTCCGCCCGAGCGCTCGCTTCTCCAGGCGTCGTAGCTGACTCGGTGTCAGCCGGATCTTGTCGCTGTTTGGAATAGGCGGCTTCGGCCGACCGCTCTCCCCTTAGGCTGCTGACGTCAGACCTGTGAGCGCTCGTGGCCGCACAACCCCAAACGATCAGCAGCGCCACCAGTTCAACAACACGCCCTGCACTGAGCCACACCTTTCGACGCCGAACGTGCATCTCCAATGAGTAGCGCGCTTGGCGCACCAGTGTCCAACGAGAGCCGCCCGATTGCAGGGGGCCCTTTGAGCCGCTACCTTCCGCCCCGAGCCAAGTGATGGAAACCGTCGGTCATTTTACGCCACCGAAGCTCACGCGCTCGGGAATCGATCTCGGGAATGGGCCCATCCCTCTCATCTCCGGTTCACTCCACTACTTCCGCGTACCCAAGCAATATTGGCGGCTGGCCCTGGATGGCCTGAAGCGCCTCGGCGTCGGCATTGTTCAAAGTTGCGTTCCTTGGTCCTTCCATCAAGAATCGGGCGGCGATCTCACATTTTCTGGGGACAACGAGCGAGACTTGCCAGCGTTTCTCGAGGCGGTTCAGGGAGCAGGGCTGTATGCCAGTCTTTCGGTCGGCCCCAGTGTGAATGCAGAACTGACGGGATTCGGCATTCCTCAAGACGTGCTCTGGGATGAGCAGTGTCAGGCGCGTTCGTCGCAAGGAGCCCCGGTGATGGTGCCTGCGCTGCCGCGGGTTTTTCCAGCCCCGAGCTTCGCGAGCAGCGCGTTTTTGAGCGAGGCGCAGCTTTGGCTTGAGGGAGTCGCCCAAGTTCTCGCCCCGTTTGCTTTTCCTAAGGGGCCCGTGATTTTACTGGAACTCGATACAGCTTCCTTCCATTTCCGTGATGCACTCTACGATCAGGATTATCACCCGGATGCGATCACCGCCTACCGAGCCTTCATTCAGGCTCGCTATGGGTCCGTAGGAGAGCTCCGCAATGTCTACGGGGATAGCGGGCTTTCGATCGAAAATTTGAAGCCCCCCGAACGCTTGAGCGCGCACTCAGCTCAAGGGTTGGTCCGGCATCTCGACTGGGCTGAGTTTCAAGAACATTCGCTAGCGGTAGCCGTCGATCGCTTCAGAAAGTCTCTTAATTATCGACATTTAGCCGAGCTGCCTGTTTGCCTCGCTCAACCCAAAAGCGCCCCGCATGCGGTCATCGATCCCGCACTGCTGAGTGAAAGCGTGAATCTGACAGGGCAAAATTTTGGAGCAGTTTCAGACCCGCGCGGGCGTCGAAAGATCCTGCATCAAACCTCGGCGTTGGTAACCCGAGCGCAACACCGAGGTACGCCAGCATTCGCCACCGAACTCAGCGCAGGCTCGCCACCCCAGCTGGGCCTCAGATCGGACTCGGAAGCCGAGTTTGCGGCGCTCACCGCGCTCGCTTACGGGGTCAACGCTTTCAACATTTATATGGCGGTGGAACGCGACCGCTGGATTGGCGCTCCCGTTGGGCAACGCGGACAATCTCGTCCTGGTTTCGAATTCTGGCAACGTCTGCTCGCGGCGATCCAGGAAACGGAGCTGTGCGCGCTCACGCGCAAGGTGGAAGTTCATGTGGTGGTTCCCCGAAGTTACCTCAGGCTGTGCCGCACCTTGAACGCCTTAGGCCCGCTCAATCTGGGGGTCTTGAGCCAGTTGGGCGGCGAGCCCGACGACGCCGCCACGGAGGATGCCCTCGGCTTGAATCACCCAGTGATCCAAGATGTTGAGCAATTCTTAAGGACGCTTGAGGCAGCCTTGGAGCGTGCCGGCATCCCGTACGCTGTTTGCTCAGATGACAACTTTGATTTCGCAGTTAACCACGGGAGGTGGACGCTGATCGCTAGCACAGGCAGCCTTCCGGCTCAGCTCCTCCAGAAAATAGCGACAGCGATTCAGCTGGGCCGCGCGCTGAGCGTTGGGCCCCACGATCCAGTTCGTGACGAGAGGTGGAAGCCAATCACCCCAGGACTCGCGGTTTCGCAAGGCAGCTCAACGTTGCCGGTCTGGATTGGATCGGAGCCGAAGTTGATTCAAGACGCGGTCAAGATCTTTGCCAATTTGCCGGACGTATTTTGCACGCTCGCTGATTCACCGGCCCACACCACACTCTTTCACGACCCCTCCGAGCAGCTGCGCGTGGGGTTCGCGATGAACGCGGACCCGTTCCCGAAAGATGCGCTGTTTTCAAGCCTCAACGCGGCTGTGGACGTGATCACCAAGGAAGCCTTCGAGTCGCTCGCTGGCAAGGTTCGGGTGCCCCTGGCGCCGAAGAGCGCACGCATGCTGAAATTCTAAGCCTGTCGCTGCCGGGAGCCGTGGCTGGCGCTCCCAGAGAAAAAGTAGTAGAGCGCCGACCCGAATGATTGTTGAGATCAATCCGGCGAACCCGGAGCCTCGAAAGATCCGCCAGGCCGTGGAAGCGCTCGAGGCCGGCGAAGTGATCGCCTACCCAACGGACACCGTTTATGGGCTGGGATGCGACCTCTTCAACAAGAAGGCGATTGATCGATTGTATCAGATCAAGGGCATCCCAAAAACGCAAATGCTGGCGTTCGTGTGCCGCGATCTCGGAGACATCTCGCGCTATGCGGTGATGCATGATTCGGTGTACCGAATCCTCAAACAATATCTGCCAGGGCCGTATTGCTTCATCTTGGAGGCGACACGGGAGGTCCCGAAAATCGTTCAGACGCCAAGAAAGACGGTGGGTATCCGCATTCCACGGCACCCGGTGGCGCTCGCGCTAGCAGCCGAGCTCGGCAGGCCGATCATCTCGAGCACCGCGGCACGGCCCGGAGCCGATGTGCTTCTTGATCCGCGCGAGCTGGAAGAAGAATTCCCAGGGCTCGCCTTGGTACTCGACTGTGGGGCCTCGGGGAGCGTGCCGACGAGCGTTGTGGATCTGACCCACCCGAAGCCGCTCATCGTGCGGGTTGGCGCCGGGGATACTTCGGCTTTCGAATAGTTGATTTCCGGCCCGGAGTCGGACTATCTGGGCCCATGGCTTTCGTTGTCACCGACAATTGCAAAGGGTGTCGGTTTACCGACTGTGTCTCCGTGTGTCCCGTTGATTGCTTTCACGGCGACGGTGAGATGCTCTACATCGATCCGAATGAATGTATCGATTGCGGCGCCTGCGTGCCGGAGTGCCCGGTGGAGGCGATTTATGACGAAGGGCAGCTGCCCGACGACAAGCGCGATTGGATCAAGCTGAACGCTGACCTCGCGGCAGGCTTGCCGGTGATCAACAACAAGCAGGAGCCGATGGTCGGCGCAGAAGAGCGCAAGCAGAAGCTTGGGTTCTAAGAGGCCTTGTTCTAAGAGGCCTTAAGGCTTCTTACCTGTTGTCAGCTCAGCGGTCCACGAGGCCTGCACCGTCTGTGCGCGCTCAGCGGCTGCTTGCTCCCCTCCCACCGGACCGACAGCGGCAGCTAAATGGCCACTCACGGTAGCTGAAACGGGAAAGAAGTCCCCTGCGCGCACAGTGACCTGTGCCTGGCCTGGAGCTTCAAAGCGGTAGAGCGAAAGCGGAGCGTCCGCTTGCACGAAGGGCGTCGCAAAGCTTGGGCTCGCAGCATAACGTTTGCTATCGATACTGAGTGTCGCAGTGTCGCCTGAGACCTGCTGCACCTTCACCATTTGGTAAGTCACCATGTCGAGGTCCCAGACGCCCTGGCGTGCGGTGACCATCCACAGCGCTTCAGCGCCTACCGCCTTGTCCGGGAAGGGTTGAACGATGCTAGCAATTGCGTCTTTTGTGGCGATCAGCACCTGAATCAACCCGGCACCCTTGGCAGAACTCGCCTGATACGCAAAGCGTGTGGGCGCGCCGTTCGGCGCTACGAAGTAGCTGATTTCGCTGCCCTTCAGGCTGCCAAATGCGGCCTTGGCCTCTGCCGAAGAGCCTGCCTCTGAAGTGAGACTCGCCGCCGTTATCTTGGCGTTCACTTTCATCGCGCCCACGTCCGCTTTGGTTTCCAAAGCGAGCGTCAAATCGACGGGGAGTTGCGAAGCTCCGATATCGAGTGTGAGCTTCAACGTGAGAAGCCGTTTCTCGCCGCCCTTGATCTCCCCTCCGAGCTTCAGCTTCGGCATGCCGCCCTCGGAACCGAGCGTTATCTTGGGAGGATCTGAAACGCGCACCTGGGCATCCGCGGCACCTGGCCCAAAGATACCGCTTGGGGGTGGGCCCTCCTGGCTGCCGGGGGCTGAACCCTGGGTTCGCTGAGTGGCCGACTTCATAGCGCGGCTGAGCTCAGGCTCGAGCTCGGTCTTTGGCTCGCCGGAAGCCGCTTCCTTACTTGGTGCAGCGGCTGGCTCTTCGCTCTTCTTCTCGCAAGCGCAACAGCTGCCGATGGCGAGTAGCACCCAGAGGGGCGAGCAAGATCTGCGGGCAAGACTAGAATAACGGTACGAGGCGTGCGGGTTCATGGTCACCTTCTTTAAGCGCTCAATAGCCAAGACTTCATTGAAGGTCTAGTCGCTTCGGCGTGGGTGCGCACTTGAACACGTTAAAATGGCGGCGTGATGATCGGAAGCCCAGGCCGCTCGATGATCGTGGGTTCGGGAATATCGGCGGGCAGCCCTGTGTTGGAGCCTGGCGGCTCACTCGGTTCCACACCGGCCTCCGAGGTTGGAGCGCCCGCATCGCTTTCGATTAACGGCGCCTGCTGATCGGGCTCAGTGCCTTCGAGGAACTCTTCCTCCAGGGCGTCGGTCTGATCGGCGCGTGCCAATAGACCAGAGCTTCGGTCGATGCGCACAGCAGAGATCTTAGGTGGACGCGTGAACGTCGTGGCAGGTCGACCCGACAGCGCCTGTCGTACAAAGCTCACCCAACCGGGAAGGGCACTCCGCGCACCGGATTCTCCCCAACCCAGCGGAAGAGCGTCATCGTAGCCCACCCAAATGCCGGCTACGAGATCAGTTGAATAGCCAACAAACCAAGCGTCTTTGGCTTGATTCGTTGTGCCCGTTTTGCCCGCGAGCGGCCTGCCCAAGCCACTGGCCAGCTTTCCCGTGCCTTCGCTCACGACGCTCTCTAAAACACTCGTCATGAGGTACGCCTCTTCCACGGGCATGACGGTGCGCGCTGGAGGCTCGGCTGGAAGCACCAGCTGCCTTCCGCCCGGCGCGATCACCTTGGTGACGAGTGAAGCACTCCGATACTCACCGCCATCCGCAAGCGTCGTGTACGCATTGGTTAATTCGAGCGGGCTCACCTCGTAAGCTCCGAGCGCTAACGATGGGGTGGCTTGGAGGCGCGATTCGATGCCCAAGGCCGAAGCCCACTGAACCACATTTTCCGCACCCACCTCTTCAAGAACCTTGAGCGCTACCGCGTTATCACTTTGAGCCACCCCCTCGCGCAGCCGAACTTCCCGCAATTCGCCGGGCTTATCTTTCACGGGAACGCGCAAGATGCTGGCAGGAGTGAAGCGCCGGGAATGCAGCGCGTAACTATACAAAATGGGCTTGAAAGCCGAGCCCGGCTGCCGTCGTGATTGCGTAGCGCGATCCAAGCCCCCCACAATCGCTTCGTAGCTGCCAACCAAAGCTAACACCTGGTGGGAACGGGGATCGATGGCAACCAGCGCGGATTCTGGCCCAAGCTCGAGACGCAGTGGCACGCCGGCCTGGCCCTCCGGCTCCGCAAGCAAGCCGACACGCAAGAGCGCACCCACCTCGGCAAATTTGCTGGGAATCAGGCCCGACGGATTGTAACGATACTCTCCCTTAAGACTCACTCGCCCCAAGACATCGCCAACCTGAACGTCGAGCGTGGAGGCGACATCGTCCACAGCTCTCACGGTTCCTACGTAGATGTGATGAGCCTGCGGGTGGCCTTCGAAGACTTTGCCCCAGAGCATTCTCGGCTTTGCGGTGAAGGGCGGTGCTATTTTCTGGCGCTTTGCGTAGGCCTTGAGATTCTCTCTCAAAGCTTGGCGCGCGATCGACTGCATCACCGGATCGATCGTGGTGTGAACGATGAAGCCACCTACCCGGGCTTGCTCGGGCGCCAACTCTGTCAGAAGCTTTTTCACGATCGGCACCACTTCCGGGGCTATCTCCGATTCAGCTTCAACCGGTGGCGCGAGCCGGAGCGGTGCATTCGAAGCCTCCGTGCGCAAGTCGGGCGTGATAAAGCCTTTGGCCAGCATTTGATCGAGAACATAACGCCGCCGGGCAAGCGCTTTGTTCGGCGCCTGACGCGGCGAAAAACGCTCGGGCGAAGCCACAATCCCAGCTAAGAGGGCGGATTGATCGACCGAAAGCTCCTGGGCTCTTCTGCCGAAGTAATAGCGGGCCGCCTCCTCGATCCCGAATCGGCCGTGGCCCAAATAGATGTGGTTGAGGTAGAGGGTAAAGATCTGATCTTTCGTGAGCTCATGCTCCAAGCGCCGCGCCAGGATCGTCTCTCGGATCTTGCGCTTATAGGAGCGCTCCGAATCGAGCAAGATGTTTTTAACCACCTGTTGCGTGATGGTGCTCCCGCCCTGGCGTGTCTTGCCCGCTCTCAGGTTAGCGACGAGCGCACGCAACATGCCCAGATAATTCAGACCCTCGTGTTCGTAGAACCCAGCATCTTCTGCGGCTAGGAATGCTAACTTCGCGTGATCGGGCACGGCCTCGAACGCAATCACGGTGCGACGTTCAGTGAAGAGATTGGCGAGCAGCGTACCATCGCGCGCCAAGATCCGCGTCACCTGGGGGGGATTGTACCCGGTTTGCAGTTGCTCAACGCTTGGCAAACCGACGCTGTAATGGCGCACCACCCAGATAACTGCTGTAGTGCCCAACGAACCTAGGATAACGAGGATCAGGAAAGCCAGCTTCAAGAACGCGGTGATCGAACGTCGCGCCCGCCTCGGCGGAGGCGGTTTCGACACCGGGCGCGCGAGCGCGTCGGGGGCCAACCCAGGCAAGCGATTTCTAGGAGGAGGCTGTTTCATCGCCGTCGCCGCAAAGCCTAGCGAAACCTCAGCGCTTAGACACAAAGTGGAGAAAGAGCACCGTAAGAATACCGCCCAAAACCAGGCAAACCACTCCAACTGCCACCAAAACGGGCAACCTCGTCCGTTGGG
>Ga0163154_10000850_pt1 | contig 47472 bp, 45 predicted proteins | sample OliLakLV19MP9P1_FD_148649 | JGI IMG/M metagenome (GOLD analysis project Ga0163154, IMG submission 148649) | Freshwater microbial mat bacterial communities from Lake Vanda, McMurdo Dry Valleys, Antarctica - Oligotrophic Lake LV.19.MP9.P1 | ecosystem: Environmental > Aquatic > Freshwater > Lake >... | reverse complement strand
TGGTGAGTGTTCGACTCATGATAATTGATGACTCCCGAATGAGATATTGGCATTATACCCTAACCTGCTGTGCCAATTTCGGCAGGAAAAGCCCGCCTCAAAGGTGAATTGCCCCAATGGTATCCGATATTTTCTACCATGAAGGAGAGTTTGCCACCATGAACGTCACCGCTGACAACTTACAACGCCTTGAGTCCGATTTTTCCGGCTATCTCGAAAACGAGCGGGTCGAAGAATTTTTCCGTACCTATGGCATCAATTTTTCCGCCGGACACTGGTGCGCGGGCGGATTTAGTGACCGCTTTTGCCGCAGTTATCTCGAAGAACCCTTGGACGAGTCCGCCGTTGGACAGATCAGCCGTGTCGCACAAGCCGGAATCGCGGGCGTCGAACTCAATAACGAGATGTTTCTTGATGACAACTTGAATATCGCCGACGCCAAAATCCGCGAAGTTCAGGATGCCCTCAAAACATATAGCGTCACGCCGACGAATATGAATACCAATATCTGGACTCGCGCCCGTTATCGCATGGGCAGCCTCAGCAATCCCGACGCGGGGCGGCGCAAAGAGGCACTCGCCTATTGCCTCCAAACCGTGGACTTGGCGCAGCGGCTCGATTGTCCGAGCGTTCAGTTGTGGCCCGGCTCCGACGGCTGGGATTATAATTTTGAAGTCAACTACGGCAAGCAGCTCGATTGGTTTATTGATGGCTGTATCGAAATTGCCCGCAAAGCCGCGTCACTCGGATTAAAATTCGGAACCGAAGCCAAGCAGAAAGAACCCCGCGAAGGCAATATGATTCTCAATACGACGGCGAAAGCGGCTCTTGTTGCCAAGACGGTAAATGAGACGGTCGGCGATACCGTAATGGGAGTCGTCATTGACTACGGACACGAGCAGATGACGGGGAATCAACCGGCGGACAGCCTGTATTTATTGAAACGAATGGGAGTGCCGATTGCCAATTTCCATATCAATTCGGCGAAATACAACTCCAATGACGAAGACCGAGTCACCGGAACCGACGATATTTGGCGGCTTGCTGAGTTTTGTTACGCGGCAGTGGATACCGATTATCAGGGCTGGTTCGGCGAAGATCAGTTCACCTATCGCATGGAACCTGTAAAGGCGATGCGCCTTTCGATGGAACTCTTCGCCAATGCAATGAAAAAGGCATTGCTGATTTATGCTAAAAACGCGGAACTCACTGCCGCGCAGGATTCCGGCGATGCGGGCAATGTGATCGACGTTGTAAAGAAGATTCTGACGTGCGGATGAGGCATTTCTTCGACAAAGGGGACGGGGGTTGAAAACCCCCGCGCTGGCGAATGTACGGAGTTTAAGCGATTTCCCTATTAATACACCTTGCCACACTGATTGCCGTTTGGTCTCTCGTACATGGTATCCCTATAGAATCCATGTTCGAGAGACTTTCCCCGCCAAATATTCCACGAAAACCAAAAAAATATCAAAGTTTTTTAATTCCGGTGAAAATACGTTTGACTCAAACTTTTTCTGTCGGGTATAATGATTGAGAAAGAATTCACAAAGTCCAGAACGTATTCATAATCCAGAACGGGAACATTCCAATGGCGGAACAAACGGCGCAAGCCGCCTCCCCAAAAATTGTATTCGAGCGTGAGCGTGGGGTTTATGCCCTCGAAGTCCTGCATGACATTGCTCATGCGGTGGTCTCGACGGGCGATGATGTTCTCCGCGCAAGCCGTCAAATTCATATTTTTCGGACGCTGACGGATGCCGATGTTCCTATTTTTCTGGTGAAAATGCACCGAACCGTTGTCACCTTTGCTCTTGCCGGTTCCGATTTGGCGAAGGCACAGGAAGCACTTGAAGCCGCGAACTTCAAGGCGACAACGCGCCGCGATTTGGCTCTGATTGCCGTGCGTGCCGCTTCGATGCGTGACTTGCACGGCGTCATGGTCGAGATTGCAGACAGTATCGCCGAAGCCGGAGCGCGGTTATATGAGACAGGTGACTCGCATAATTCCGTGCAGTGTTTGATTGACGGAGACCGAGCAGCGGCATCCCTTGCTACACTTCGTGAAAAGTTTCACTTGGATGCAAACGCCGTCAAAGAGTCGCATTTCGAGGAGGAACGTGCCGCATGAAAATTCTCGTGCAGAAATTCGGCGGCACCTCCATAGACCGCGATCAGCATCGCGCCCTCGCCGCCCGCAAGGTCATTCAGGCAAAAGACGCCGGATACGCGCCTGTGGTAGTCGTCTCCGCAATTGGTCGTGCGGGTGCGCCCTATGCGACGGATACGCTGGCACAATTTCTGCGCGATATTGACCCGCAAACGCCGCCCGCCCCTCGCGAAATGGATGTCATGATGGCGTGCGGAGAGATCATTTCGACGGTGGTTTTCGCGCACACTTTGCAGACAATGGGCTATAACGCGATTGCCTTGACAGGCGGGCAAGCCGGAATTATCACGGATCGCGAATTCAGCAATGCACGCATCGAAGAGATTCGCCCGCACTATATTTTGCGGCTCGTCGAACAGGGCTATATTCCGGTTGTCTGCGGATTTCAAGGGATTACAGAGCCGAGCGAAGAGTACGAGCATGGCGCAATCACGACATTGGGGCGCGGCGGAAGCGATACCACGGCGTCCGCTCTCGGCGTGGCTCTGAAGGCAGCAGCCGTTGAGATTTATACCGATGTGGACGGCATCAAAACCGCTGATCCCGACCATGTGCCAAATGCGCGAACCTTAGATGTCTGCACCTATGAGGAAGTCGCAGAGATCGCCCATCAGGGCGCGAAAGTCGTCCATCCTCGCGCCGCCGAAATCGCAATGGATCACAATATCCCGCTCTGGGTAAAGTCCACATTTTCGGACGCGCCCGGAACGCGAATCACGGGTTTGGACGCGCCAGAAGCAGTGCGCCGCCGCTTGACCGGCATCACGCATACGGGCAAAATCGTGTTTATTCGGCTTGAAATCGAAAACGCCGAACATAAATCCATCGTCGAGCGTCAGGTCTATCGCATGATGGCAAAGGCGGGCGTCAATATCTATTTGGTGACGTTCAGCCCGACGGCACTCTCGTTTGCGATCTCTCGCGACAAGTTTCCGATAGCCCGCGATCTTCTCGACGGCATGGTAATTCCTGTGGCATTCGAGAAGCCGGACGCCGAAGGCAAATTTGCTGCCTATTATATCTTCAAGTTTTCTGCGGGGCTGGATTTGGCGTACAGTGTTCAACGCCCGCTGCTCGAATCGATTGAAAAGCAGGTTCACATTATTGATGTGCCGGGAACCGCCACCGAGAACTTGACAACGATTTCAGTGATTGCGTCGCGGCATCGGCGGGTTCCGGGCATTCTCTCGCGGATTTTGGAGACATTGAACGCCGCGAATATCGCCGTTCATCAGATCGCCGACTCGGAAATGTCGATTACGGTGCTTGTGTCAGAAAGCGAAGTTCACCGCGCCGTCCGACTCTTGCACGAAAAACTGTTCGAGACGTAAACTGAGGCAAAACGTGTGCATTGCGCGTCCGCAGGACGCCTGTTTTTCAGGCAGGTACATTTCTGTACCTGAGAATCGAAAACAACACGCTCATGGAAGACAAACGGGACGAACAAACCGAAGAGGAAGAGCCGCCCATCGAGAAGCGATTTCCCGCGATGCCGCCGCTTCCCAACCTGCCGGAAGTCCCGAAGTATGACGCCAAACTGCCCGACATCAACGCGCCTCGCAGGGGAACCGTCGAACCGGGAGCATACGGCAAAATGGCGGTGGCAGTGACGGCGGCAACCAGTTTCGTCATGCCCGTGATTGTCATGGGCGGCGGCGGTTGGCTGTTAGACCAAAAACTGAAACACGAAACGGCATGGTTTGCACTCGTCGGCGTTGTTGTCGGATTTTTTGTCGGCGTCGTGGCGTTGTTGCGTGTGATCCAAAAATTGCAGGACTGAGTTCTCGGCGGTGCGGCAAGACCGAGACAGACGGACAGAACCGAAAAAATTCTGCCCCGCAAAACAAACAGCCTGCTTTCTATGACATAATGATAGCCGCATAGAGGATACCTTCAACCAAAATGCAAGACCAGAAAGACCCAGTGACGCGACACGCGATCAAGTACGGGGCGTGCCTCGCCGCGATTGGGACTGTACTATTTTTCACAATCGGACAAACCGATTGGGCGAAAGGCTTTTTGATCGGTTCGCTACTCTCGATTTTTAGTATGTCGAGCCTGATGTTTCTCGTTCCGTTCTTGTTTGTGCCGGGCAATCGTGTGGCGAAGGGACTGCTTGGCGCAACCCTGTTTATGAAATTGCCGATCTATGGCATTCTTGTCTATCTCGCCGTTCTTGTCGCCAAAACCGGGTGGTTCGCACTGGTTTTGGGAATCGCGCTAGTTCCGGCGGTGCTGACGGGGTGCGCCATTCAAAATGCCTTTCGCGACGCCGCCGCTGAAAACGCACTCGAACGCGAAAAAGCGGCACTCAAAGTTGCCCGCCGCGCTCAAGCGAAAGCCCAAGCACTGGCACGCGCCTTAGAGGTCGGAGAACGACAGGCGAGACATTCCCAAGTGGCTGCCAGCCACGCGCAAACCGTCCATGCACAGGCTCGCTATCATGCGCCCGCCGTGCCGGTTCGCGAAGGAGTTTAGATTACGATGCCGCAGCTGCGCTCATCGGACAACCAAAGAGATTTCCGCAAGCCGTTCCAAGTGGCACAAGCGGAACCCGCACAGACGACGCCCGCCGCAGGGGGCGAAACTCACGCCGCGACGGGACACGCTGAACATAAGGGGCATGAGCCGGGAGAGATTCCTTCTGCCAGACTGCTCTTCATGAACGCGCTGGTCGTCGCCGCCGTGATGATTTTCTTTGCCCTTACCGCCCGCAAAAAACTCGAAGCGGTTCCGCGCAAACTCCAGAATTTTGCCGAGGCGATTGTCGAAGGGATAAACAATCTCACTGTCGGCATTATCGGTCCCGGCGGCGAACGCTTTACGCCGCTTGTCGGAACGGTGTTCGTCTTTATTCTGCTGATGAACTTAATCGGGCAGATACCGGGCTTCCATTCGCCGACAGCGAACTTCTCGCTGACGCTGGCACTGGGGCTTGTGGTGTTCGTTTATGTTCAGTATCAAGGCATGAAATCCAACGGTGTCGGCGGTCACATCAAGCACTTTGCGGGACCAATGCCTGCACTGTCTTGGCTCATCCTGCCCATCGAATTGATCGGAGAGATTGTCAAGCCGTTTACGCTCGGCATTCGTCTCTTCGGAAACATTTTTGGCGAAGACGTCATTATTATTGTTCTCGCCGGACTCAGCGCGACGGCTTTAGGCATACCGGGCATTCCCTTGCAATTCCCGCTGCTCTTGCTCGCCCTGCTGACCTCCGTCGTACAAGCGATGGTCTTCTCTATCCTGACGTGCATCTACCTCGCCCAAGTGACTCACCATGAGCAGAGCGAGGAACATGGCGAGGGCGAAGGCGAGCATCACGCCGCCCACGCCCACTGACACACTGTTATCTACACTCGTCTGCACTCGCTGAAATTGTGCAGACACGCTGTCAAGAATGCTCTTGATGGAAAGGACGTATTGATATGCTTTACTTTATGGCTTTGGCTTTTGCTCTGGGGCTTGGTGTTCCGATTGCCGTTTTGTCCGCAGCGTCGGCACAGGGTCGCACCGCAGCGGCAGCATTGGAGAGCATGGCACGCCAACCCGAAATGACAGGACGCATCCAGACCGCGATGATTCTCGCCTTCGCGTTTATCGAATCGCTGGTTATTTTCTCGTTGCTCGTCTTCTTCCTGTTGAGCGGCAAAATGCCTGACACGGCAGCCGTTCTGAAGACAATGGAGCCAGTTGCGACTTCGACAACTAGCGGTCAATAGTTGGAAACGCTGTCCTCTTCCCAATCTCAAGACGCTTGAAATTGGGAGGAGGACACTCTAAGGTATAAACCCTATGGATCAGATTCTTAAAAGTTTAGGGTTCGATTTCACGATTCTCATCGCACAGATGGTGTTGTTTATCGCGCTATGGATTGTAATGTCTCGACTCTTTTGGAATCCCTACCTTTCCCATATTTTGGGACGAGACAAAGGGATCAAAGACGCCTATCATCAGGTGGAGGCGACCCGCGCTGAAATGGAGCAGTTACGCGCCGACTATCAGGCACGCATCGGCGACATCGAAGCGGAGGCACGCGGGCGCATTCAGACTGCGATCAAAGAGGCACAGCACGAGCGAGAACGCATCATTTCTGAATCTCGCGCCACCTCGGACGCCGCCATCAAACAGGGCGTTGCCGAAATGGAAGGCGAGAAGTCGCAAGCCATGCACGATATGCAGCAGCGTATCATCGGAATGGCGTTGGGCGCGGCGGGCAAGGCACTGGGAGCGGCAGCCAATCCGGTGACTCTCCGCACCGCCATTGAGTAACGTATCGCTCGGAACTGATTGCTGTCAGATATTTTTGCGGTGGAATGAATTCCCCGCTATTGAGAACGCAACGTCCGCCTTCGCGGACAATTACCCGAAATGCGCGGGGAATTCATTTCACCGCCAATCTAAATTTTCGCACGACAGGGAGACCCCATCGTGTTTCCATCCGTATTAGCCCAATTTGAGATTCCACCGTTTGAGTTTGGACCGTTTGCAAACGAGTATCCCAAGAGTTTCTTGGGAATCATCATCGGATTCGTTCTGCTTGTCCTTTTGCTGTCGAAGTTCGTACTTCCCGGCGTCAAAACCATGCTCAAAGATCGCGAGTCCCGTATCGAGGAATCGCACAATCAGGTGCAGACCGCCTTGCGCGATGTGCAAAATCTTCGCAACGACTACGATGCGCGCCTGAAAACTATCGAAGCCGAAGCCCGCGAACGGATCGACGCGGCAGTACGTGAGGCAGAAGCGATGCGCGGGGAAATTATCGCCGAAGCGCAAAGCACGTCCGAAGCCATCCATCGCCGCACGCAGGACGAACTGTCCCGCGAACGCAACCGCCAACGCCTGATGCTGCGTCGCCAACTGGTGCAGTCCGCTCTCGATGCCGCCGAGCAGTCTATCATTTCGACGAACTCCGATGGGATTCAGCGCAAATTGATCAAAGATTTTGTTGCCGATATCAAAACCGCCGGAAAAGGAGCCTAACTGATGGCTGGATCGCACGATTTCCGCGCCGCACGACGCTATGCTACCGCCTTGTTTGCTTCTGCACAGTCGGCACAAAAATTGGAAGCTGTCGAACGCGATATGTCGGTGATCACGGAACTCATGAAAACCACGCCCGCCTTTCGGCAGATGTGGCTCAGTCCGATGATTCCGGCGGGCAAAAAGCGCAGTGTGCTTGACAATATCTTGGGCAAATCACTTGACCCGCTGACCATCTCGTTCCTGCGTCTGCTGATTGATAAGCGGCGCGAAGTGATTCTCGAAGGCGTTGACCGCGAACTGCGCGATCAGGTAGACGCTTCGCGGCATATCATTCGCGCCGAAGCGACCTTTGCCGTCGAACCAAACCCCGCTGAATTGACGAATTTGACCGCAAGCCTCCAACAGCGCACCGGCGAAACAGTGGAGTTGACCTATCATGTCAACGCCGATATTTTGGGCGGCGTTATCGTCCAACTGCAAGACACGATTATTGATGGCAGTGTGCGCGGCAAACTGGAACGTCTGCGCGACAAATTGATGCAGGAAGCCTGATTGGGTCATAGGGTTGTTGGGTCATTAAAAACCCACTTCTCTACAAAATCACGGCATATTCAAGCGGATTGTCTCAATGACCCAACGACCTTATGACCCAATCACCCAATCACCCACTTAAGAGAGAAGGCATCTGATATGGCGATACGACCGGAAGAGATCACCTCGATTCTGGAGCAAGAGCTCGAATCGTATATGCGCGAGATCGAAGAGATCGGCGTCGGAACCGTGCTGCAAGTCGGCGACGGAATCGCCCGCATCTATGGTCTCCGCGACTGCATGGTTGCAGAACTGCTGGAGTTCCTCGATGACAAGGGCAATCCCGTTCTCGATCCTAATGGGGCGACAGTCCGCGCACTGGCACTCAACCTCGAAGAAGACAACGTCGGAGCCGTTATTCTTGGACCCGACATTGAAATCCACGAAGGCTCGGTAGTCAAGCGCACCGGACGCATCATTCAGGTTCCCGTCGGCGAGGCATTGCTTGGGCGCGTTGTCAGTGCGACAGGCGACCCGCTCGACGGCAAAGGTCCGATTATCACCGATCAATCGCGCAACCTCGAAACCCGCGCTCCCGGCGTTATCGAACGTCAGCCCGTCAAGGAGCCACTGCAAACCGGAGTCAAAGCAATAGACGCGCTTGTTCCCATTGGGCGCGGACAGCGCGAACTGATCATTGGTGACCGAGGTATCGGCAAAACTGCCCTTGCCCTCGACACGATTATCAATCAGAAACAATATTGGGGAACGCCCGACGCCGTTGTCTGCATCTATGTCGCTATCGGACAAAAAGCCACTACTGTAGGCAATGTCGTCCGTTCTTTGGAGGCGGCGGGCGCGATGGAATATACTATTGTCGTTGCGGCAAGTGCTTCCGAACCGGCTCCCATGCAGTATATCGCGCCCTATACAGGCTGTTCGATGGGCGAATATTTCCGCGACAAGGGAATGCACGCGCTGGTTGTTTATGATGACCTTTCTAAACAAGCAACTGCGTATCGTCAGGTCTCTCTCCTTCTACGCCGCCCGCCCGGACGCGAGGCATATCCCGGCGACGTTTTTTACATTCATAGCCGCTTGCTGGAGCGTGCCGCAAAAGTACGCGAAGACTATATTATCGTGAAGAAAGATGCCCCCGCTGATACGATGGTTGGCGTGGACGGTCTGGTTCATCAAGGCGGCGAAGGCAAAGATCACGCGAACAAAACCTATGGCGAGATGCCCGATAAAGACTCGCATGAAGTCCGGCGCGTTCCCGGAACCGGCGGCAGTTTGACCGCACTCCCGATTATCGAAACCCAAGCCTCCGACGTTTCGGCATATATCCCGACCAATGTGATTTCGATTACGGACGGGCAAATCTTCCTTGAGCCGGACTTGTTCTACTCTGGTGTGCGCCCCGCTATCAACGCTGGTATTTCGGTCTCTCGCGTCGGACGCGCCGCCCAGATCAACGCGATGAAGAAGGTTGCGGGGCGTATGCGACTCGACCTTGCCCAATACCGCGAAGTACAGGCGTTTTCGCAGTTCGCTTCCGATCTCGACAAGTCCACCCGCGATCAGTTGGAGCGCGGTGCGCGTCTCGTCGAAATTCTGAAGCAGCCGCAGTATCAGCCGATGCCCGTTGAACAGCAGGTCACGATCATCTATGCCGGCTATAACGGCTATCTCGACGACTTGCCCGTCGCATCCATTCGCAAGTTCGAAAACGAATTCCACCCGTTCATGGCGGAGAAATACCCGGACGTGCTGGAAAAGATTCGCCGCTCAAAGGATTTGGACAAAGACGCGGAAGCCGATTTGATCAAAGCCATCGAAGCGTTCAAGACGCAATTCAAGCCGTAATCCCTTAAAAATCATGCCTGACCCATTCGATACAACCAAATATGACTTGCAGGAGTCGCTCAGAGGAATCCGCAATACCGTCGGATTGGCGCGGGAACGTGTCGTTCAGATTGTGATGCGGCGCAATACGCTTGAAGCCGAGGCAGAGCGGCTGGAAACTCTTGTCGCCGACTTAGAGAAAAAAGCGGCACTGGCAGAAAGCATCAATCAACCGCAACTCGCGGAACAGCTGCGAAACGAGCGCAAACTGCGCGAAGCCGATTTGGCGGGCGCGAAATCGCGTCTGCAAGCGGCGGACATTGAAGCTGACACTGCCAAAGAGCGACTGCACGCCGATGAAGCGCGTTTGTCCGAACAGGCGGGCGCGTTACAGGCACGCATGGCGCAGTATTCCGGCACGCAAGTGATCGAAGGCGCGTTTGGCAATAGTGATACCGAAGAGGCTTGGAACCGGGCGGCGGGCAAAGTTCGGACGTTGGAGAATGAGGCGTCTGCCCGTGCCGAGGTTTCCGGAACACGTCAACCCGTCGCGCCAAATACCTCTCACGCGCAGAATGCCGATGATATGCTGGCGGCATTGGAGAAGAAAGTCGGCTTGAGTTCGGAGATGCCGGAGAGCGCGGAAAGTTCTGTGCGCTATATCGAGTTCGACCCGCCTTCGGAACCCGTTGCGGAAACGACTGCACCTCAAGCACCTGTTGCGATAGAAGAGGCTCCCGTCGTCGCCGAGATGCTTGTCCCGCCTTTTAGCCCGCCGACAAATGGGGGCGTGACGCATGAGGAAATGACCGCTCTGCTTGCAGACCCTTCGATTTTCGTTGAACCGTCTACGTCGGGGTCATCTGTTTCAGAAGCAGAAACGGAGCCGAGTCCTCCCCGAAGCCAGACGATTGAGGGAAAGCCCGTCTTTCTCGAATTTCTTGCGGAAGAGCTGCAACAGCCTGAGCCTATTCCCACTTTCACTCGCACCCTGCCTATTATCAAAGGAGATTTGGCGCGAATGCCTACCCAAAAACGTGTGCGCGTCGCCGGTATCGGAACTGGCGGCATTTTTCGCGGAGCGCACCTTCCGGCTTATCCGCACATTCCACAAGCCCAACTGACCGCCCTTGTCGATCCCGATCCCGAAGCGATCAAATTGGCACTGCGCCGCTATCAGTCGCTGTATGAAGCAAAAGCCAAAGAGGCACGCGACAAAGGCGACAACGAAACGGCAGAGCGGCTGGAGCAGGATTTTGCGGAGGTCAAAACGTATGAGGACATTCGCCAACTTCTTGAGAACGACAAGCCCGATCTGGTGGATATTTGCACCCAGCCGAACCTGCACGTTCCGCTGTCCATTGTCGCCCTCGAAGCCGGTCTGAACGTCATGACCGAAAAGCCGATTTCGCGCTCATGGCTGGAGTCGAAGCGTCTCATCGAAGCGATCAAGCGCACCGGCAAACTCTACCAACACAACGAAAACTGGCTCTGGGAACGTGATTACTATACCGCCAAGAAATTGGTGGACGCGGGCGCGATTGGCGAACCGATTGTCATGTTTCTTGCACAGGCGCATGGTGGACCGGAAGGCAACGGCAAGTTCTGGGACCCAGCAAACGGCGGCGGCGGTGCTTTGCTCGACAACGGTATTCATGCGATTGGAGCGGCGTGGTTCGTCGTTGGCATGGACAAAAAACCGACCTTTATCAAAGCGGCAGAACCGTTTGGAATGAGCATTCGTATGCCGGATCGGATCATTGACGGACGCTTCCAAAAGGTTACGGTAGACGACGACGCCCATATTTTGATCCGATTCGAGGACGAAAAAACCGGAGCGTGGGCAACCGCGCACATCGAAGGTTCTTGGAGCGAACGCGATTCACCGGAAACGGCGATCATCGGTTCCACAGGCAAAATCGTGTTTAAGGATGAAGACGGCAAACGGTTCGCCGTCGTGATGGACGCCTATGATCGGGAGCAGCGTCGCCTTGCTGTTAGCGGCCCGACGTGGCAATTCTGGCTTTCGGGGCATTACGGCGAAATCCTCAATATGATCGAGTGTGTAAAGCATGGCGTGCCGTCCATCTGTACGGCGGAATTTGGAGCGGACAACTCTGCGATTGTCGGTGCGACCTATCTCAGCGAGAAAAACGGGCGGCGTGCCGTTCATATCAATGAGTTCAAGGAGTTCGCACAAGGCGTCGCAGACCGCTATCCGAACGATCCCGCCGCCGCCGACAACGCCCTCGTCGAGACGCTTCTCTCTGCCGTTCGCGATAAGAGGTAAGCCATAAAGACCGTCTGCACCATAAATATTATCGAGGGAACTGTGTCCGATTCTCTGTGGTTTCATTATGACCTTGAGAACGATATTCTGTCTTTTTGCCCTCCTGATTTTCGGAATCGGGAACGCTGTGGTGAAGAGACAGAAGAAGGCTTCACAGAATTTACGACGGAAACGGGCGAATTCGCGGGGCTTTCGATTGTCAACTATTGGCGACGCTTCGGGCAAGGGAAACCAACAGAACTGAGCCTGACCGCACCTCAAGAGCAGATGCGCCTTTGGTTGGAACAGCATCCGATGGCGGCGTAAGATGCAGTGTGCTGAGTGCGGGTTGGATAATGCGCCCGGAGCGATGTACTGCGCCAAATGTCACGCGCTGATGCCGCGCCCTATCGCGCCGAACGAGTGCCGTTTTTGTGGCTATTTGCCCTTAGACGGTTTGCCCTTGCCCGCCGTTTGTCCCGAATGCGGCAATGATGCGGAGAGGGGCAAACAGGTACGCGAACAAAGAATTGTTCGCCTGAAAGCAGGCATTGCGCTCGAAGTTCAGACGCAGGACGCCAAACTCAAAGAGACCCGATCCCGCCGCAAAAAAGGCTGTCTGCCCCTGCTTGCGGGTATCCTATTGATATTCAGTGGGACGCTGTATAGACCTGTGCGTCCCCTTCCCATTCGAGGACAAAATGGCAACGATCCGACAGGTGCGACAACGAATCAAAGTCGCCAAAAATATCCAGCAAATCACCAAGGCGATGAAAATGGTCGCGGCGGCTCGTCTCAAACGCGCTCAAGAGCGGGTGCAGTCAGCGCGTCCATACGCGACGACGATGCGCGAAATGCTCATCGGCTTGGCGCAAGCCGTCGGCGGCAAAGTCGATCATCCCGGCTTCGCGGTGCGCCCTCTGCGTACCGTCGGCTTTCTCATTATCACGTCTGATCGCGGCTTGGCGGGTTCGTATAACTCCGCGATTTTGCGGCGAGCGGTGGAGATGCTCCGTCCTTACGACAAAGAGCGTGTCAAATTGTACGTAGTTGGGCGCAAAGGCATTCAGTTCTTCCGGCGGCGCGGCTATAATGTCGTTGCTGAATACAATGTCAACAATACCGGCATAACGCTTTCGGAAGCCCGCGACATCACGCGCACCGTTCGAGATGCCTTCGAGACCGAAGAGGTTGACGAACTCTATTTGTTGTATACCCGCTTCTATACCGCGATTACCGTTAAGCCGACGGACATTCTGCTGCTCCCGCTCCAAACGCCCGAAGTCGAAGAGACGGAGGAAACTACACCGACGGGCGAACAGATCGAGTATATTTTCGAGCCGTCTGCCGACGCCCTGCTTAAATCGCTGCTGACTCGCTATCTAGAAGGTCAGGTGTTTCAGGCGTTGCTGGAATCCAATGCCAGTGAACACGGTTCGCGCATGACTTCGATGAGTTCCGCGACGGACAACGCCGGAAAAATGATCACAACCTTGACGCTCCAACTCAACAGGGCGCGACAGGCGGGCATCACGCGTGAAATCTCGGAAATCGTCGGCGGCGCGGAAGCCCTCAAAGGTCAATAACAGACTAGTGGGTCATTTGTCACGGTAACCGACATAATTTTGAGATTGGATGCGCCGGAATTTATGTCGGAATTCAAAGCAAGTGACCCACTAGAGACAGAACCCTCTTGCTAAAGCGAGTAAGACCATGACGCAAACAATGCAGACAATCGAAAAACCGTCCTCCCTTCGCATGACCTTCGATGAGTTTCTCGAATGGGCAGGTGAGGAGACATTTTTCGCGGAATGGGTCGATGGAGAGGTACAATTCCGAATGCCTGCATCACTTCCACATCAATCTATCGTTGTTTTCCTCTGTAATTTGTTGAATGTTTTTGTGAGCTTGCAAATGAGAGGCAAAATTCTCGTCGCGCCCTTCTTGATGCGCTTACCATTAAGACCTTCAGGACGGGAACCCGATCTCCTTTTTGTGGCAACAGAAAACTTTGTGCGGCTCCATCGTACTTATCTTGATGGTGCGGCAGATTTAGCCATTGAGATTGTCAGTCCCGAAGGTATCGAGCGTGATTATATAGACAAAAAAGCGGAATATGCCCAAAATGGAGTGCGCGAGTATTGGTGCATCGATCCTGACAGGCAGACTGTTCTCTTTTGCCAATTGACAAACGAGGGAACATATCGAGAAGTCATGCTGTCTGAGGGACGTTACGACAGCACAACAATTGAAGGATTTTGGCTTCAAGTCGAATGGCTTTGGCAGGAACCGTTGCCACTCAAAGAGGCAATGACAGAGTTGCAACTTTTCAACCTCCCGAACTCGAACAGTTGAAAAGCAATGAGGCACTTGCCAAAACTCGCTTCTGAGTGCTATGATAACATAAGTCTAAAAGTCTGTTTGGTTAGCGCAGATTGGGGCGCGTGCGGAATTCCTCCCTTTGCTCCGTGCGTCGTCTGGTATAGGAAAGGGTCGCTGTGTTTGCCGACTGTTCCCCTCATGGCAGTGCCAGCGTTTCGCGTTGCATGAACATTCTTCAAATCGTTTCCAGTTCACGAACTTCCGGCGCAGAGAAACACGTCATTGTTCTGTCGGAACGCTTGCAGCAACGTGGACATCGAGTGACGGCACTGTGTCCACCGGGCGGGTGGCTGCCGGAACGATTGCGAGCGGCAGGGGTCGCTGTCGTCGAACGCCCGATGCACGGCAAGCAGTTTATGCCCGCCATTCTCTCTGTGGCACGCTCCAGCCGTCGCGAACGCTACGATCTTATCCATACCCATCTCACCTGTGCAACCTATCTCGGATTTATGGCGGGGTTCGTCAATCGCTTGCCCGTCGTCACTTCAGTTCACGTCCTCACTCATGATTTGGTCTATCGCCGCCTGTTTCCGCGCAAACGCAACCGCATTGTGACCGTCTCCGATTTTGTCCGCGATTCTTTGGTTAATCAGGGCATTCCGGCGCAGGGTGTCAAAACGATCTACAACGGTACGGAATTTTGCGCGAATAATGAGATGCTAACGACTCCACACGCCGACAATCTTTCGGAACTGCCGGTTCGTGCCGAACTCAGTGTGCCGCCGAATGCAGAATTGGTCGGGCTGTTTGCGCGTGTGGACGAATTCAAGGGGCATCCCGTTTTGGTTCAGGCGATGCGCCGGATTGTAGACGTTCGCCCGAATGCCTATTTCGTCTGCGTTGGGTCTGTCGAACCTGCCATGCAGAAATCACTGTGGGAGAGTGCGGCAAAAGACAACGTAGCGGAAAGGATGCGATTTACGGGCGTCCGTGACGATGTACAACGGCTGCTTGGCGCGATGGACGTGGTGACGCTTCCTTCGCGGTATGAGATGTGCAGTATGGCGATCATCGAGGCGATGGCGATGGGCAAGCCCGTTGTGGCGACACGCGCCGGAGGCAATCCTGAACTGATCGCCGACAATGAGACGGGCGTTCTTATCGAGCGCAACCCCGACGCTTTAGCCGACGCCCTGATTACGCTGCTGTCGAGTCCGTCCCGACGCTTAGCGATGGGGGAAGCGGCACGGCAACGCGCCGCAACACACTTCTCCGCCAATGTCATGGTGGACAATATCGAATCGCTGTATCGCGAACTGACGCTTTTCCCACAAACGGCTTGATCACTCTCCAGCGAAATGAATTGTTGCTGTCCAAATCTCGTTGCTGAGAGTTTGCCTTTTGTGCGGGCATTTTAAATACCCGGCACGATGGCGTTCCACCGTGCTTGGCACTCAAAAACCAATGCACGATTTGGAAGCCCCCTGAGTTCCAACAGGTCAGACAAACTCCGCCGCAATGGTATTGACAAACAGCAGCCCCGCCGAAGTGACGCGCAGTATTCCGTTTTCGATCTCGATCCAATTCCGCGCTGTCAAGCGGGCAATTTCGGGCGCAAATCGTTCGCGCACATCCACGCCGAAACGCTCTTCCATCTCTGCCAAATTTATTCCTTCGCGCAAGCGCAATCCGAGCATCAGGGTTTCGCCGAGCGTCTCGTCCGCCGTCAATGCCTCCGTTTCAACGGTCAAATCGGCTCCAGCCCTAACCTTTTCGACATAGCGTTTGGGAAGGCGTTCGCGCTTGAAGCGGCGTCCATCGAGATAGGACACTGCCCCTGCTCCGACGCCCAAATACTCGCCGTTATGCCAATAGGTCAGATTGTGGCGGCAGCGAAAGCCGGGACGCGCAAAGTTGCTCACTTCGTAATGTTCATAGCCGTTTGCGGTCAATCTCTCGATGCAATGCAGGTACATTTCGGCTTCGGTGTCCTCGTCGGGCAGGGACAATTTGCCGCCGGTATGGAGTCGCTCGAAGCGGGTTCCGGGTTCGAGGGTCAGAGCATACAGCGAGATATGAGGCAGGTTGAGTTCGAGGGCGCGGGTGAGAGTCGAGTCCCAAAGTTCGGGCGTCTGTCCGGGCAAACCGAACATCAAATCGAGGCTGAGATTGACGAATCCGGCGGATTGTGCGGCGCGAACCGCGTTCTCGGCGTCATCGGCGGAATGGAGCCTGTCCATTGTCGCGAGCAGTCGGTTATCGAACGCTTGGACGCCGATACTTAAGCGGTTGAACCCGGCATCCCGCATTCGGGCAAACTGTTCGGCATCGCTGGAATTGGGATTTGCTTCGCTGGAGATTTCCGCGTCGGGCGCGACGTTGAATTCCGTTCGGATGGTCGTCAGAATCTGCGCCAATTGTTCGGCGGAAAGAAAAGTCGGCGTGCCGCCCCCAAAGAAAATGGTCTTGACCCGATACTCATTTTTGAGCGGCGGCGCGGACAGCCGAAGGTCGTCACAGATCGCCGCAACGGTTTCGTCAACAATGGCGTTTTGCGCCTGTTCGACATGAACATTGAAGTCGCAATACGCGCAGTGCCGCACACAAAACGGGATATGAACATAGACCGCGAGGGAGTTGCTCACTTGGATTTGATTTTCTCTCTGCAGCCCCTGTATTCCATGCTAGACAGAAGCCATTTCCGGTTTAGTTTGTTGCAACGGAGTGTTAAACGCAAGAATGATGTCTTTCCAATCTACGCCGGATGTCGCTAACTCTGTCGCAAATCCTTCTTCGGTCATGTCCTCCTCGATACGAATTTTTCCATCACTGAGGCGAACATGAAGTTTTGTATAGTGTGTAAATTTGCCGCGAGTCCAGCCGTATCGTAAGAGCAGATAGTGGTCTCGCTCTGTGTCGAAAACGCAATCCACTTCCTCACCCGGAACGGGTTGACTTTTCATTAAATCTGCCTGTTCTTGCATCAGCTCCATCACTAAACGGCGATATTGGTTTAGTTTATCCATTGTTCAACCACCTCCTCATCGGTATCTACTACAACAAGAGACAACTGATAATCAGCGACAATTTTCTGAAACGATTTACGAACGAATAATCGGTCATAAGAGGTTTTATCTACAGCCAAATAGAGACGCTCATCGGGAGCAACCGAACTGAGATAACTGCGATAAACTTGATATTGTCCTAAAGCTTCTTCCAAGCGATGCATCGGTGAAGGTCCGGTAAATTCTTTGATCTCGATCACCAACGCACGCCGAATTTTCCCTTGGGCATCCTGTTTCTCTACGCGCAAATCGGCGTAGACATCGGCATCTTCATAGACAATACGGTACGGATCATCGGTGATATTCCAGCCGTCTTTTTGCAAGGCGTTTTTAACAGCATCATGAATGGCATCTTTGCGCGGCATTTGATTTTTCTCTACTCCCACTTGTCCAAGCCGAGCAGTTTGCAGCCCAATGGAGTGAGTTCGGCGGTGGTTCCGCGTTTCTGCTCAATTTCTCGCGGGTCGCCGGGAAAGATAGAGTTGCCGGGAGGCGTGTGATTGCGCCATTGAGCGATACGGCTTTCTCGTTGCGCGACGTTGTCATACTGCGCGGGGTGCATGGCGATATACTGCGAAAAGCGCGGACGGTTCGAGACATTCTGCCCGTTGCCGTGTGCCAGCGTCATATCCCAAATTACGAAGTCGCCCGCTTTGCCGGGGATCGGCATATTGGTCAAGCCAGTCAAATCAGGAATACGCGGGTTGCGGTCTGCTGGCTGTGTCTTAATCCACTCCTCCAATTGCTCCCGATGCAAGCCGGGAATGCACTGAAATCCGCCCATATTCGCGTCGGTATCCGCCAAATACAGTACGCCCTGAAACCCTTGCGGGAGCGGCTTGACAGAAGTATCGCAGTCCCAATGCGTGAAACCCTTGTGATCATAATCGGGATGTTCGGGATGGCGCGGCGGCTTCATTCCGACGCGGTCAAACGTCACCCACAAATCGGGACGCCCCCACAGGTCGGCAAACACTGAATAGAGGTCGGGATTCTGGCGGTTTTTCCACTGTGCGGGATGCTGATACATCTCGATCATTCCGCCCGGCAAGAGCGGTTTGCGATACCAATCATCGGGGTCGCCGGGGTTCATCTCCAAAAACTCGAAAATCGCGTCAATCACGGCGTCGCAGTCGGCTTTCGGGATCAGCTGGTCGAATTTGATATAGCCGTTTTTATGGAAAAACGTCTCTTCTTCCGGCAAAAGCGTTCTCATCATACTTCTTTTTCCTTTGATTCAGATGTTGCGCGGGGCGATTGCACCACATGAAACGGTCAAAAGTGAATAGCGGAGCGTTGGGTGGTGGGCTTCCTCGTAGAATTGATGACCACGCCCAACTTGCAGGAAATGGCTCATGAACCCATAACCGTCATTCTGTCCTAATCTTGCGTGTCTGTCAAGGGGCAAAGAAGGCGTAAGCAATCTGCGCGTTCATCACGGTAGAGAGATCAATATCTTCTTTGGGGGTGTCGGCGTCAAAACAGAGAGCGTCGAGAACACGCACCTTGTTGCCCGCACCGAATGCCGATCCTTCGACATTCAAGGGCAGGTCATCGTATTCCTGCCCGAATTGTCGGTATGGGTGCGAATCAAATTGAGGGCGGTAGAGGTTGTGCGGGTGTTGAAAACACCCGTCAACAAAACGATGCGACTTTTTGGGGGAAGCAAAAGGAACATTTTCGATGTTTGCCCGTCCTATATGCGGTTTTCCACAAGCGAGCCATCAACATTTACGTCATAACCAACAACGACGCACTAAGGAGACACAGTCCCATGATGGACGAACAGGATTTTACGTACACACCGGATTGGGCGCGAGACGCCGTATTTTATCAAATCTTCCCGGATCGGTTCGCCATTGCCGCAGACGAGGAAGGCGCGAAAGCCCAACCCGTTCCCGCCAGTGACGATCTCGGCGTCGCACTCGGCGGCAATCTCGCCGGAATCACCGCACAATTAGGTTATCTCAACGATTTGGGCGTCAATGCCCTCTACCTCAATCCCGTGTTTGAATCGCAAAGTTATCACGCTTATGACACCACCAACTATGAAAAAGTAGACGGACGTTTCGGCACGGACGAATCGCTGATCCGCCTGATTGACAAGGCGCACGACTTGGGAATGCGCGTTATCTTAGACGGCGTATTCAACCATTGCGGCGACGCGCATCCCATGTTTCAAGATGTTTTAGAGAAGGGCGAAGAGTCGGAGTTCAAGGACTGGTTTTTTATCAAGAGTTTCCCGGTCAATCAAGCCGAACCCAATTATGAGATGTTCGGCGAGTTCGGCGGAATGCCCAAATGGAATCTCAATAAGCCGGAATGTCGCGAGTATCTTCTCGGAACGGTGGAGTCGTGGCTGGAAAAGTCGGGCGTAGACGGCTGGCGGCTCGATGTCAGTGATGAACTCGCTCCCGACTTCCTGCGGGACTTTCGGGAGCGAGTCCGTGCTTTGCGCCCCGATGCCTACATTGTCGGCGAAAACTGGAACCCTGCCGGTGAATATCTTCAGGGCGATATGCTCGACGCCACGATGAACTATCCTTGGCGTGGAGCCGTCTTGGATTTCTTCGCAAAAGGAGAAATTTCTGTTTCAGAATTGGAAGGCAGACTCGCGGAATTGCGCCAAAAATATCGCCTCGAAGCCTCTGCGGTTCAGTTTAATCTGCTCGGCAGTCACGACATCGAGCGTCTGCGGATGGCGTGCGGCAACGAACTCTGGCGCGAACGTCAGGCGATTTTGTTCCAAATGACCTATCCCGGCACGCCCTGCATCTACTACGGCGAAGAGATCGGAATGATCGCCAGCACTGACCCAGATAACCGCTACCCGATGCTCTGGAACCCGAAACAGTGGGATACCGACCTGCTCGACTTCTATCAAACCGTTCTTGCCACGCGGCGCGACCATAACTGTCTGAGGCGCGGCATCTATGACCCGATTGTGATCGACGATGAGAATCGCGTTTTCGGCTTTTTGCGTGCCGACGAAGAAGAGCGCGTTCTGGTGCTGTTCAACCAGAGCGACGCACCGCAAACCGTCGGCATATCAACCGAAGCATTGGGCGAGGTAGAACTGCACGACTGGCTTGGAACCGACATCGCCATCAAACTCCAAGACGACTGCTGGCTGATCCAACTTCCCGAACATAGCATCGCCCTCATCGGCGCATAACCCGCAAAATTTCAGGCAGTGTCATTCCCGTATACAAAGTGTCACTGTCTGAAAAATCTTTTCCATTTGCTCGTCAGATAGTTCGCCAAGATGATCCACAAAACGCAGTGTTGAGATTGAGCGTGTTTGGAAGCCATCTGCACCAGAAACTTTCAATAAACCATTTTGTGCGTTGGGTTCGATACGGCTTATCCACAATCTTAACGCATAAGGGACTTACGAAAAAATCATTCTTCCACTCTCATCGGGCGACTAAAGTCACTGCTGTAAAGGCGCGAAGGCGGACTTCGCGGGCTGGAAGATTTATTTTATCGCGAGTCCCTAACGCTCTTTCCAGTCGGTAAGTGGAACAATAATCCGCAATGCCAATATTCCGACATCAGCGTTCGATAGGACAACGCACGGTCGCGTTTTACCGATTTCATCGCCAACAGTGGGATTGAGATGCACACGCCAAACTTCGCCACGTTTAGGATTAATACTCAAAGAAATCTTCTCCATCAAGGGCTGTGAACGCAGTTAATTCGCGTTCTGCCGCAGGAAGTGCGAGGTCGGCGGCGTAGTCGGGAGCGGCTTCTTCGGCGGCTTTGCGGAGAATACGACTCTGCTCCTCACGGGGCAGGGCAAAAAACGCATTGAGGTCATACTCTTTTGGAGGCAGTTCGCGTTCCAGTAGATTTAGTACCCAATCCGCTGGTTCGACTCCTTGCTGCTGTGCTTCGCAGTTCAGTCGCTGTTCCATTGCAGGAGCCAAGTCTATCGTTAATTCCATAGGTACAGGTTTCCTTTCTCAAGCGAAATGCAGGGTTATCGAGAGCGTAGTCGGAAGGCATCGCCCACTGCCCATCCGAATAAAACCGTTGGAAGCAGCACATTGCCGCCAAACAACAATGTGTTCATGGCAGAATTCGTATGCAGTCCGGCGTGGAGCAGAATGAGGAAAATCGTCAGCCCGAACGCCCGCATGACCGATGGCGAAAAGCGATTGCGGGCAAACCCGATGCCGATATAGATCAGGAACGCGGCGTAAAACCAAATTACAGAGAACAATGCCAGCAATATTCCTAAAGTGACGGGCGTATTGCGCTCTTCCTGCTCCGGTGTACGCGAGAATAGTTCATCAACAATCGGGTGCATTCCGCCGTTGATCGCCAGCAGAAGTCCGCCTAAAACTCCATTGAGAAGCAAAGCAGCGATCAGCGGCATTGACCAGTTGGCAATTGGCGGAAGAATATGCGTCGGCTGTCCCGGATTGTTATAGAGAAAGGCACTGATAATGCCGACGAGAATCAGCACGACGCCGGACGTGACAATAAGAAGAGTCTCCTGATGCGTTCCGGCGAAATCGTCCCATTTGGTATCCACAGGGCGCGTCACTGTTGGAGTAGGGCGATTCGACTGTCCGCTCAATCGCTCCAATTTTGTCTGCACGCTGAAATTGCGCGGGTTGAACTGCGCCGCGTAGGAATACGCAGTGACCGCGCTTTCGGTGCGTCCGCGCTTGACGTAAATATCGCCTAAAATCTCATGAGCGACGGCACTGCGCCGGTCAATCATCAGAATCTGCCCGCATAAATCTTCGGCTTCGCGATACCGGCGGTTGATATAGGCGAGCTGCGCCTCGGCAATCAACCGCTCGACGGTTCCAAAGGTGCTTGTGGCGCGATTTTGTGCTGGAGCAGGACGTGGCGGTTGGGGCGGCGCAGGGTTGGGGCGCGGCGTGTTTGCTCCGTTCGGGCGCACCGTTCCATAACCGTTATATTCCGTGTTAGGTCGTCGGGTCGTTGGGTCGTTGGGTCGTTGGGATTGCGGGTTATTGGCGCGGCGCGGTGTTGTCGCTGGCGATGCAGGGCGAGATGCAGACGGAGGCGGCGGCATCATATTCTGCCGCAATGCTCGCTCCGCATCATAGACGGCGCGACGGTCAGCATCGCCAACGACTTGATACGCTTCGTTGATCTGCTTGAACTTTGTCGCCGCTTGGGGGCTGGGATTCAGATCGGGATGGAACTTCCGCGCCAGTTCGCGATACTTTTTCTTGATCACGTCCTGTGTTACGTCCGTCGCCACCCCCAATGTTTTGTAATAATCCGCTTGTGCCACGTTCCGCCTTATTTGACTGGATTTGCTATTCCACGACACCCGAAACGCCGCTTCCATAGCCCATCCAGAAGCCGATGATCGCTTTAGCAACGATCAATGCCACGATCAAGAAGATAGCCACACCGAGAATAGTTGCTGCCTGACGTGATTTCGTTGAGGCTTCCGCCTCATAGAAATCCGCCGTTTTGTCGAGCATCGTATCCAAGTTGCCGGAAGTCTCGCCAGTCCGTATCATATTATACGCCATTGGCGGGAAAACTCCATAGGATGCCAGCGTATCCGACAAAAGTTCTCCGCGCTCCACTCTTGGGACTGCCCGCCGTGCCGCCGCCGCAACAACCCCGTTCCCACTCGCATCACCAGCAATCTCCAGAGCGGTTGGCATCGAGAATCCGGCGCGAAACAGAGCCGCAAATGTCCGCAGGAACTTTGCCATCGCGAACTGCCGCACCAAATTGCCTAAAACTGGCACTGCCATCTTGAATGTGTCGTACTTTTCGCGCACGCCGTCGATATTGAACAGTGACAATCGAAACAGCACGATCAGAGCGAAAATCGGGATGACCCAAAGGGCAATGAACCCAACGGTATCCCACAGATAGTTCAGCACGGTGTATTCCCTTTTGCCCATGCTGCCTATCACCAATTGCGAGACAGCGGGCATACCGCTAGTAAATCCCGGACGCCCCATAATCAAAAAGGCGATTAACAAGGTGATCTTCGGCTGCATGGTTTCACGCTTGATCACGCGGCGAATTTCGATGTCGTGATCAACATAGTTCGCTACGTCACGCAGTGTTTGATCCAGCATTCCGCCTTTTTCGGCGGCACGAATTAACTCGATTTGCATGGGAGGGAATATCCACGGATACGCCGCCATGACTTCCGAGAATTTGCCGCCCGCCTGAACCTGTGCCTGTCCTGCCCGCGCTATTTCTTTGAGTTTGGGGTTTGTGGTGTTGGCTTCGAGGGCACTCAGGGATTGAAATATTGGCAGTCCAGCGTCAATTAGCGTGGCGAATTGGCGATAGAATTGGGACAAATCTTTGATTACGACGCCCGCATAGATCGGATAGATGAACATCTCCTTGAAACGCTGTCCAAACGGTTTGGTGGCGTCATGGCTGCTGCCACCGTAAGGTGTGCCAGTGGAGGGGCGCGAGGCTTCGTAAGTCGGTTCCATCGGAGGTCGCCCCGCAGGAACGACCATTCCGTTTTCACTGAGGGTCATCGGGGGCTTGGTGAGTTCGGATTCCGGAGTCGCCCCGCCCCGTTCCCACGGTTCGAGATAGTCCAGACGCGAGGCAGGAGTTTCCGCGTTGTCAGCGAGCGGCACAGACGGCGGAGAGGCTTCGACAGGAAACGGCTGAGACAAATCCACCGGCGCGGGCAGGGCGGCAAGAGGCAAGCCATACGGATTGAACTGCGAAACGCCAGAGGCAGCCGGAACGCTCGCCGCCTCGATGAGTTGAATCCGAAGCGGCGCGTAGCCCATTCCGCGTACCTGTTCTGCCGCGCTGCTCATATCCAGCGAGACGACAGTTCCCTCGACAACACTCCCAAAACGATCATTGGCACTGAAAGCAAATTCCGGCATGATATTCTTCCTCGTTTCCTGCAAATCGAACGGCGATTGTTCTTGTAATACGTGAGAGGCATCCGTTTGGTTTTGTCAATATCGCCGCTCCCGCAATTTCACGCCGACCAATCCTCATATTTCAGGTTCGGGACTTTGGAGAAATCAACCAGATTGCACGTCAGCACTATTGCGTCGTTCGCCAACGCAATGGATGCAATTTTCAAGTCCATTGTTCCAATTCGAACCCCTGCTTGCCGTAAATGCACAAACTCTCTCGCCGCACGCGCATCGAATTGAAGCAGAGGCGTGATACAGTAGAATCGCAATACTCGTTCCAATTCGCTATAGAAAGGCAATTGTCGCTCAACAGTTCTCGCCTGAGCAATCACAGAAGTCCAACCGCGTATCTGTTCCTCATAACTGATAATGCTTACCGCAACGTCGTCGGGCGGAATATTGGCTAAACGCTGCTTGATATTCTGTCCCGCAGTATTACCGCGATCTACCAGCGAGATATGATCCGTATCCATGAGGTGCATCATGGGGTTTCGTCGCTTTCTGCATCATAATCTCGTTGAGACTCGCGGTATTCGCGCCCTGCCCGTTCTGCTTCTTCGTATTCTTTGCTCCCAGCAAACGCGCCGAACCGTTGCTCCCACCATGGGACAATGCTGATTTCCTCACTGCCATTATCGCCGATTCGCCGCTTCAATTGCTCCAATTCGGTTTCTACTATACTCAAGCGTTCTTCGACTGTACCTGCTGCCATTGTTACTCTCCTCTCTATTCGCCGCCATACACTTCGGGAAACATTCTTTCGACAAATCCGAACATTCCGCTGAAATAGGTTTTCGCCATGATCAGCATGGCGATTCCGCCGAAAACAAGCATCGCCATGACGCCGAGTCGTTTCATTGCCTTGCGGGATTTTTCGGCATATTCTTCAACTTTGTCCTGATAGAACTGCGCCGCCTGATCCAACGATTCGACGACCTGCCCCGACATCTGCCCCGTAATAACTGTCTGCTCTATCCCATTGTCGAATAGTCCCGTCGCTGTAAACGCATCACCCAACGAGCCGCCATTCTGCATGATGGCATAGGCATTGCCCAATTTTGCGCGAATAACAGTGTTGCTGGCGGTGTTCATCGCGGCTTCCCATGCAAACACCGGGGAGACGCCCGCATGATAGAGTTTTCGCAGCATTCTTACAAAGGCAGACAGCGACGCCTGACGCTGCAACTCTCCGAAGGGCGGCAGTTTCAACGCCATGGTATCGCGCCATTCCCGATAGCGCGGCAGTTGAACCGAGCGACCTACCACAATCACCGCAAGCAGAACCAAGGCGGCAATCGGCATATTGCGGAACAGTACCAATTTCACATACAACGCCATGTTCGCCGCAAAATCCATACTGCTGAATAGTGACCCAAAAAACGGCTGAACAATCGGAACCATGAAATAGGCTTGGAGTGCCAGCGATTTCGGCATCCATGAGCCTTTATAGAGTGCGACGTTCTGTTCATAATTGAGGGCGATTTCGCCCAAAACAATATCCAGAAAGCCGCCGAGTTCGCCCGCCCGAATCATGCCGACAATATGACTTTCGTAGATACGCGGATAGTGCGCCATCACTTCGGAGATCGAACTGCCCTGCCGAGCCGCTTCCGCCATTTCGCGCAGGGTTTGCGCTAAATTTTTATTGGCGTTGCGCCCTGCTAAATTGTCCAGTGCCGCATAAACCGTCATGCCGCTTTTGACCAACGCCGCGAACTGCTGAAAAAAGTTCATCAATTCGCTATTTTTGACGCCGCCAAGCGAAGACCCGATTGGAGTTGCATTCTTGGAAGCGGTCTGAGACGAAGAAGAGCGAGAGCGTGACTGCGTGCGTGCGGCATTTCCGGCGAGCGTGATATTGTTCGGGGCAGTGCGCGGAACCGTGACAGCAGATTGAGTCATGACCGACGGCATGACGGAAACGGGCGGCGCAACAGCAATCGCCATACTTGATGTGGTGAGGGCTGGAAGGGCTTGCGTCGGCGCGATGGATTGCGGGCGATACCCTTGATGAACGAGGGTTCGCTGAACCTCTGCGGCATCTATCGCTTCGACTTTGCCGACAATGGTCTGCCCGTCCGGGGCGACGGCTTCATAAAAAAACTGTTGCATGGTCACCCTTTCTCCTCAAAATTACTGGTTCAAGTCAATCTCATCGCGGCGAAAAATCGTTTGGCTCCGAATGGCGGACGCCGTTATTGTATCGGCGATTCGAGTTCCGTCCGGCAGGGTCAAGTCGGGCGCGAGTTCCGCAAGCGGCAACACGACAAATGCCCGTTTCGTCAGTCCCGGATGCGGCAGTGTCAAATTTTCATTCTGCACAACGCTGTCGCCATAAAGCAAAATGTCAATATCTATTGTTCGCGCTCCCCAAGTCTCGGTACGCTGACGCTGCCCCAACTCTTCGACGGCTTGAAGATGCGCCAAAAGTTCATTCGCTGAGAGAGACGTTTCCAGTTGGGCGACAGCGTTATAATGCGGCGGATATTTCTCTGCATCGCCCGCCTTGAGTCCCAAATGCGGCGACTCATAAACCGACGAGACCTGCGTAATCGTGACGTTCGGGTTTGCAAGCCGCGCCAATGCCTGACGCAGATGGGCTTCGCGGTCTCCCAAACTCGATCCCAATCCCAAATAGGCGATAACGCTCACACGCTTGGCTTCCCTTCTGCTGTGTATTTCCTTACGCCTTTGACTTCGGGAGCGTTTCCCTTATTTCGATTTACCAGAGGCGTTGGATAGGATAAGCGTCAAGCGCAGTATCGGCACTGATAATCGGGAAATTTTCGAGGTAACTTTGCGCCACAAGGAGGCGATCAAAAGGATCGCGATGGTGAAAGGGCAGCGTCACAACATGAGTGACGTGAGCCTGTCTAATAGACAGGACTTGAAAAGCATTGTCTGTCAGCAAATCAGTGATATGTTGAGCAAAGGGCTTATCTGATTGGAGCTGCGCCAGTTTGCCATTGCTGAATTTGATTGCCATCTCCCAGATGCTTGCAATACTGAGCCAATTTCTGTTCTGAGGGTCTTCGATCAATCGGCGTGCAGTTGAGCTGAGTTGGCTGTTGCCTCCAGTAAACCAAAGAAAAGTATGGGTATCGGATAACAAATTCACTCCATGTACTCCTTGAAATCTTCAAGAGGCGCGTCAAAGTCAGGAGCCATGTGAAATATCCCCTTGCCACTGCCAAAGCGCGGGCGCGGAGCAGGCTTCTGTTGAGCCTCGCTTTCGGCAGGGTGTTGTGCGTCGTTGGGCAAAACCATCAACATCAAACGATGATCGCCATAATCGTCACGGTGTTGCGCTAACTCTTCCCAAGTGCCTTCATAAACTTGTGCGGTTACCATTATCTTTCCTCCAAGAGAATACTATTTTTATTGTAACGATCACAGGCTGAAAAGTCAAGCAGGATGTTTGCCAATAAGGGAGGAGATTAGCGCGAAAAACGGCTTGGCGCATAGGGGCGCAGGGCGGCGGGGAGTTTGCTCGTCAGCATCTCTTCGGCGAGCAGGGCGGCAATGAGGGGCGCAAGCGTGATTCCGCTGTGCGTGACGGCGACAGTGATCCCCTCGACATCTGGCAATCGCCCGACAATCGGCATTGCATCGGCGGGCATCACTCGCTCACAGAGTCGCACCGTTCCTTTGCCCCGCAGGTCTACATCCTCCAAAGTCGGAAAATATCGTGCCGCGTGACTTAGCAGTATCTCTTCGGCATCACCTAGAACCGCCGCAACAGGTTCCGATTTCAGACGCGCATCGAGACTGTCTGCGCCGAGAAGTAAGCCGCCATTGGGAGTTGAGCGCAAACGTAATCCCATTTCCGAATCGGGACACAAAACGCGGTCAATTTTGGGCAGATGCTCGGAGGGCGAGAGTTCCAATAAAATTCCGGGAGCAAATACAAGAGGAACCCTCTGCTTGATTTGCACGGAGAGAGGCGGCAGAAAATCCAACAGCGACGGTGTGGCATTTCCTGCGGCAAGAATGAGATTGCGAGTCGAGATATTGCCTTTTGCTGTCCGAACTTGCGACACACGCCCCGCACTGTCAAGTGTGATTCCGAGGAAAGGCGTATCTTCGCAAATTTCAGCGGCACGTTTGCGAGCCTGTTCCGCCAGATACCGAATCACGCGCCCCGTTTCAATCCATAACTCGGACGGAAAGAAAATTCCCTCTGTCTCCGGTTTCTGCCCCGCGTCGAGAGCGGGTTCGAGAGCGGAAATTTCCAAGCCATTAACGGAGACAACAGGATAACCCCATGAGGCGAGGCGGTTGGCTTTTTTGCGGAGAGCGTCGCGTCGTATCGGGTCGTTTTGTGTCCAACTTAACGCCCCACCGCCATAAATGCCCGGCAGTTTGCTATCACGTTCGCGCAGAGTACGCCATCGCCCCAAAGCCTCCGCGTTGAACCGATGATAGACCTCGTCGTCGTCTTTGCTCGAAGCATTGATCCACGCGAACGCACTGCCCGACGTTCCGCTCGCAAGTGCGTTCGCCTCCAAGAGAACCACACGCACCGAACGCAGTGACAGCTCATAAGCGAGAAGTGTCCCGACTATTCCGCCGCCGACAATAACAATATCCGCGATTTCCAGCATAACAGTTTACTCTCAATGCAGACGACGACGCGCCGCCATCGCGCCCGCCACACAGACCAACGCCGCAATACACGCCAAATAAAACCCCAATCTAAAGGCAGTCGGTAGATAGCGAAACGTCACGGTATGCTGCCCCAGAGGAACGGCGACTTGTCGAAAGATACCCGTCGCCTCATCACGCTCGATAGGCACTTCCTTGCCGTCAACGAACGCCTTCCAGCCGGGATACCATTGATCCGCGAGAACCAAGCGCGTATCCGACGTGTAATTGTCCACATTCAGCACAATGCGATTAGGCGAATCCTCTTTCCATTCCAAACGATTGGGTTTCCTCTGTTCTTGATTGGTGAGCAGTTGCACTCGTCTTTGTGTTGGCGGCAGGGCATAAATCGTCATCGCCGTATCGCTATTTGCGATCTGTTCCCCGAAGGGAGCCAGCGCACTGCTCGCATCCGCCCGCATGACAACGAATTTCGCGCCCGTAGAACTCAAAAAGGAACTGGACGGATTCTGAAAAAACACCATATTGCCGACTTCCGCCGGACTCGCATCCGTGACACCCATTCGATTGGGAAGCGCGGATTTGTTCGCAAACTCTTTATATTGGCGCGTCAGAAGTGAGTCGTAGCCCTGCACATCGCGCAAACCGTAGACCATTCCGGCGTTCGGGGGCAATACAGCAGGAGGCGACTTATAGAGGCTCCAACCCTGATTGATCGGAGCGATACGTTCATGCTCCGTCCTCTCAATCAGGTATTTGATGCCCGGCGTTTGAGGATAAACCGCTTCGATTTTCGCCGTTGGATTGACCGGAATCCCCACTGAAAACAACTCAAGCAGAATGAGAATACCGAAGCCATAAGCGGGAACCAGCGCGTTTTTCTCTCGAAATTGTTTCCGTGTGAGGAGCAAAATCGCCGCGACAAGCACAATGCCTGTCCGTGCCGCGTCCAATCCGATTCGCCCTAACACTTCGCCTAAAATCGGGATCGGCATTCCCTGCGGCGGGGCTTGCAAGCGTCTTGCTGCCAAACTCAAACAAATCGCAAACACCAAAATCACACTGCCAAACCCAATCTGCAATTCTCGTTTTGTCGGCGGAGCGACAATCAAACGGTGCAAGCCATATCCCGCCAAAACCGCCGCTGATAACGCCCACAGCACCAGACTTCGCGCCGGTGACCCCGATTGCCCGAACCCCGGCACACCAAAATAGAATAGGCGATTGACCGGCGTTCCGAGTGCCATGAGCAGACTCAACACTGCCAAACCTACGAAAAAACTGTTCGCTCTATCGCTCGATGTTCGAACTGTCCGGCTCTTCCCTACCGACCCAATGACCCAATGACCCAATGACCCAATGACCCCAAGCACCAAGCCTGTGATGCCTACAAAATTCGCCGTTTCTGCCGCGTTATGGCGAATGGCGATTTGTACGTCGTCGGAAAGATTTTTGGTGTAGAAGCCCCAATAGGCGTTATTGGCGTCGTAATCGTTGCCGTAGAAATTCGGCAGAAACAGCGTGAGCAGACCTGCGGGCGGCAGAGCGTATTCCGAATAGGCACTATAGCCCTCGATGCTTGGCTTCCCCGCACGATGCGACACTCGCGACAACTCCAGCGCGGGCAATATCTGCGGCAGGGCGAACATCGCTCCGACAATCAGCGCAAATCCACACGCCGCCGCACGCCCCAATTTGCTTGTTTTTGGTATATCGTCGTTTGGCACAGCAAGCAGAAACAGAGCGAACAAAATTGCGGCAAGCAGACAATAGAACGCGATTTGCAGGTGTCCGGCAAGAAGCATCATGCCAACCGCAAGCGATAACAACGGAAACCGCGCCATCGGCTTTTTGTCGCTCAGTAGAAGGTGAGTTTGGCGCAAAATGAGCGGCAGCCAGCACGAAGTCGCCAAAAATGTCGGCAGTTGAAGCCACTGAATCTGCCACGCCGAAAATGCAAAGATCAAGCCGCCGAAGAACGCTGCAACGGGATGCCGCTTGAGATGCGTGAGAAGCAGAAACGTGAACCAGCCCGCCAACGTCAGATGCAACACCGCGCTCCAATGAAACGCACGCGCCACCGGCAGCAGATAAAAAAGCACATTGCCCGGATACAGCACGGCAGACTGACTGTTCGCCACAAAAGGGGTTCCGCAAAATTGATAAGGATTCCATAGAGGAATGATTCCGTCATGAATCGTATTAGACGCATACAATCGCCACGGATAGAATTGGGCGATTCCGTCCCAGCGCAACGGATTCCAAGGCGGCAGGGAATCGGATGAAACACCGGAGTTATAGGGCGCGACGTGCTTGAGGAGATCGGCGGGCAAAAAGACTTCGCCCCCGACACTCGAACGCCACAAGAAAATACAAGACAGCAGAAAATAGAGAAGCGGAGCCAGCCAAAACGGAAAGGAAAAGTGTCGCGGCAGGGCGACAGAAGCAGAAACGGCATCAGGGACGGGCGATGATGGATTGAGAGAAGTCATGCGCTATACAGGCGTGTCTATAAACGCGAGCTGCTTGAGGGCTTTGTCGTGCGTCGGATCGCGCCGCAGCACTTCCTCGAACTCAGGTTTCGCCATTTCATACTCGCCAAGCATAGTATAGGTCATGGCAAGGTCGTAGCGCACATCGACGCGCTGCGGCGCAAGAATAGCGGCGTGCTTGAGTTCTTCCAGTGACTCGTCGAACATCCCCGTAAATCCATAGACAAGCCCCATTTGATAGTGACCATCGCTAGAATTCGGGTCTTCGCTTAATAGCACTCGAAGTTCGGAGAGGGCTTCTTCGTAGCGTCCTTCTATTTTGAAGGCGATGCCACGCTCCAGATAAACATTGGCGTTGCTGCCCATCGGCTGTCTCTTTCCCAAAGCGGAACGATGTGACGTAATGTAGAATTAGGCGAAATCCCAACAGCATCGGGAGGTTTCCACGTAGAGTGCAGTATATCACACTCCGTATTTTGCGTCAAGCCTTGATTCATTACTCATCTTGCACACCGGGGGTTGAAAACCCCCGTCAGGAAAAAACAAGCGTCTTTCAGACGCGGATTCCTTCCTGCTGGGATGCCTTGGGCGTCTGAAAGACGTTTGTCCTTTGTTGTCGGATACTTTCAGTATCCGGTATGTCAAGTCTCAAATCGCAAGAAGTGGAACGTCAAACGGAAACTTAGAGCGCAAGGGTCAGCCCATCATAGGCGAGGGCGACGTTCGGAGGCAGTTGGGCGTTCGTCGCGTCGTGATCGAAATGGTGCGATAAGTGTGTCAAAAAAGTCTGTTTCGGTTGAAGTACGGCAATGACATCGAGAGCCTGTTGCAAACCGAAATGCGTGGCGTGTGGTTCGGGGCGTACACAATCGAGCAACAATACGTCGAGATTATGGAGTTTGTCCATTGCTTCGTCGGGAATAAAATTCGTATCTGTCACGTATGCCAGACTGCCCATTGGCGAGTCGAAGCGATAGGCGAGAACGGGCAGATTGCCGTGCATGACATAAAACGCCTGCACCCGAAGCCCGAACATCTCAAATTCTGCCTCAACTTCATGCAAGGTGATACGCGGCTTGCCCCCGCCCTCCTGCGTCTCCCTGAAAATATAATTGTAAATGCGGCGAATATCGGCAAGCGTCGCGGCATCGCCATAGACCGGAATCTCCTGCCCGCTCAGTTCATTGAACCGCCGCAGGTCATCCAACCCAAAAATGTGATCCGCGTGAGTATGAGTAAACAGAACCGAATCCACCCGATTGACTCCAAACGCCAACGCCTGCAAGCGCATTTCCGGCGTAGTATCGATCAGGATGGTATGATGATCGCTGCGGACGACAATCGAAGGGCGAAATCGGCGATTTTTGGGGTTATCCGAGAGGCAGACAACGCACTCACAGCCGATCATTGGGACACCGTGCGACGTGCCGCTTCCTAAAACGAGCAGTTCCATAAAGAGAGTATACCGAAAATAGGTCGTTGGGGCGTTAGGTTTTAGGACAATCCCATTGCGGGTACAGAAACGTACCCGCCTGAAGTACAGTCGTCCTACGGACGAAAATCCCCCGTTGTGAGTAGATCGCCTCCTGAAAAGTCTCCTCGCCGCAGATCGTTGCAAGAGAGTGCGATAACCTTATGGTGTGCGTCCGCAGGACGTCTGTTTTTTAGGCGGGTACGTTTCTGTACCCGAACGACAGAGCATTTACGCAAATAGCGGACGTGTTTTTTAGGCGGGTACGTTTCTGTACCCGAACCCAATCACCCAATCACCTACAAATAGCCCAAATCTTCCAAGCGACGCGCCAGTTCCGCCTCTTCGTCCTGCGTATAAACCATGTCGGAGCGAACGGGGTTAGGCGCGGCGATTGTATTTCTGCCCATGCCCGAAGGCGGCGCAAGATCGAACGCGCTCAAAATCGTCGGAGCCACATCTAAGAGCGACAAGCCAGCGCGATAATTCGCTTCGATGGGATTTTTCGCCCCGGAACGGATCGCCGCCATTTCCGCCATAAGAAAAATGCCGTGTTGCGCGTGGTTGGCGTCGTCGGGACCCGTATCGTTTTCGTGTGTCCATATCGAAGCGTTGCCGACTGTGCCAACGGATCGCCAGTGCAAATCTCCGAAATAGACAATCAAATCCGGCGGCACATTGCGGCACGCGGCATAAATCTGCTCAGGGCGAAAAACTTTATTGCCGAGCGGCTTGCCGTTCTCATCGGTCAGGGCTTCTAACTTTGCCGTGAGTTCCGCTTTCAGTAATTCGACTTCCGACTCAGCGACGATGCCCTGCGGTTCGCGCCCGGCGACATTGAGAAATAGTCTGCCATAGTAGCCGCCATCTCCCCACGCTTTGGTTCGGTTCCAATCTACCAGCGCGGGAGAGAATTTTGTCGGCATAGCGGGCGTCTCCTTGAGAACGAGATACCCCTCCCGAATCAGCCAATCGTTGAAGCACAAGCCGCCATCCATTCGCTTTGCCCCGTGATCCGAGACGATGAGCAGCCGTGTATCGCTGTCCAATACCGTCAGCAGGTCGCCAATTAAGCCGTCGAGCATGACATAATAATCGTGAATGGCGTTCTCGAACGGATTTTCGGCTTCGTATTTCGGGTGTTCCGTATCGAAGAAACGCCAAAATCCGTGATGAATCCGGTCAGGTCCCATCTCTACCATGATGAAAAAGTCATGCGGTTTGGTTGTCAGGAAGTGTTTGGCGAGGGCGAACCGCTGGCGCGTCATGGCGTAAATATCGTCCAAAAGTTGCGCCTTGTTTTCGGTACGAAATTCGCGGGTATCGAAGAGATACTCGCCGACAGTCGCTGCAATTTCGGCTTTGAGTTCGGGCGGATAAGTATAGTCGGCATTGGTATCGGGCGCGAGAAAATCGGAAACAAGAATCCCGTTGAGCGGTTTGGGCGGATAGGTCAGCGGCACACCGAGAGCGACGGTTTGCTTGCCGTGCGGAGCGAGAATGTCCCAAAGCGTGGGTTCCGTAATCAGGCGACTGCTGGCAAAATTCAGTCCGTCATAGGAGTAGTCGCGGCGGTTGCGGAAGCCGTAAATTCCAAGCGTGCCGGGGTCTTTGCCGGTCATCATGCACATCCACGCCGGAACTGTGATCGGCGGCGTCACGCTTTCCAGTTCGCCCCAAACGCCCGCCTCCATCACGCGCCGCAGGTTCGGCAGTTCGTCTCGCCATTTCTCAAAAACCAATTCGGGGGCGGCGCAGTCCAGTCCAATCACGCAAACTCGGCGTGCCATACTCGCTCCTCATTTCGCACAAATTTTGTTGAGGGTTTAGTATAGACGCCGCGTATGCTTCCGTCAAGCCCCTCACTCAATTACGGGCGCAATCGAAGCAATTTAAAAATGGCGTCGGGTCGGGGGAAATTAGCAATCTCTTCGGCTATTCGCTTGGCTTCGATCTCATGAGGACGTTGTTCATAGGGCAAACTGTTATCGAACAGATCTCCGCGAAAGTATTGGTGAATGTGAATCACTTCTTCCAAAATTGTGTGAACAAGATCAGCGGGGTCTTCCTGATAATGCGTATTAAGGAGAATTTCTGCGTAGTTAGGACTATCGAGGTCGAATGTGGCACAACCAAGAACAACAATTTCCTCGTCGTTGGGCAGAGTATCCGTTAACAACACGGGTGTATTTAGTATGTCTCCTTCGATATGTTGGAGAATCCGCGATTGAAAGGTTTCCGTGAAAACGTCGGATACTCTGCCCAGTGAGTGTTCTCCTGACTGCCCTACAAGAGCAACATACGTCTCCCATATAGCGGGGGTGAGGAGAGTTTGCACTTCGGTTCCTGCAAGGTTTTCTCTGCGCTGCATCCTCAATCTTCCTCGACAATACGATCTTTGGAGGCAAATTGGATATGAAATATGACGCGCTTATGTGGCGGGATGGCTCCTCGCGCTATTTTCACTTCGCAGGAGTCGTTTTCGCTTTCAGGTTTTTTGAGTTGTGCAGGTTTTGTGTCGAGAGATTTTTCACTGGTTGCAGACATTTTAGCCTCATTTCTTTATGGATCGGAGCAAGCATCAGTTGCACGCGATTGTACCTGATATACGCCGCTAATCGAGTGAGCCAGTTCGCGGTTAACTGTTCACACTCATCGGAATTTGCGCTCAAAAATGCCTCCCCGCTAACTGCTCCGCTCTCGAAGCAGAAGGTAAGGGACTCGCGATAAAATAAATCTTCCAGTCCGCCTTCGCGGACTTCGCGCCTTTGTAGCAGTGACTTTAGTCGCCCGATGAGAGTGGAAGAATTATTTTTTCGTAAATCCCTAAGTGTGCGGTTTAAACAGTTTACTCCAACAACCCTGAACAGTTACAATTATGGGTTAGGGTTGGCAATGCGGAAGGTTGATGTAAGACGCCGAAATTCCGGGAGATACTGCGCGAATTTGTCCGCAGTGATTTCCGCCTGAACAAGATAATAGAGGCCTTTGCCTTCAATCACAACTTGATACAGGCGCATCGGAGTTTTCGTTTTGTCATCTTTCGCACTGGCGAGCAGTTCATAACCCTTGTACTGACCAACACGGATCGATTTGCGCCCCGTGATTTTGATATTGTTGAGCATAACCGTTTGGAAAATTCGTAGTTCGGCAAAATTTTTGATATCGGAGATCACGCCTCTCATAATCGGTCCAGCGATATAGCTGGGGTCTTGTAATCGTGGCGGTGTTGGCGGTTCAATAACGGGTAATTTACCATCGCGGTTCATGAGCAATGACCCTGCCAACTGTCCTGCGATTTTCATTTTCGAGGATGTTCCTATCCGAAATGTCAATCCCTCCCATACATCTTTCGGTTTGGTGTTCTCGATTTTTGCCGACAAAACTGAGGCTTTGATCGCGGACGCGACACTTTCGTCGGCGTCCTTATAGTAAGTTCCGACGACCATAATCGTCCTTTTCTCGTCGCCCGTGATGAGCCACCACTTGAGGAATTCGAGTCCTGCGGCTTTTTGTTCTACGTGCATAATGACACGCGGCGGCTTGCTTGCTTCATCCTCTTCCTTCGAGAGAAGCGTCATCTTTCGTGTCTTCATCATTTCGGGTGTGATGCTCCCTTTCACTTTGTCATAGCGATAAGGGAATTCTGTCACCATGACCGACGCGCCGATGTCCTCTTTGCCAAAGCCGGGAAACTGTTTCGCCTTCGTAAATCCTGCGGGCGGTTCCAGCGAAACGGAAGTCCCCGCAATGCGAACTCTGTCTGCAAACGCTCCAATACTCAATGTCATTAAAAAGCAGATGAACCATGATCTCATATAACGCATCGGATATTCTCCTCAAAAATAGGGTCAAACACTTTCTCCTTTACGCAGGAATTCGGGATTATTTCGCGAACAGTGAAGCATTAAAAGGAGAAAATCTTCGTCATGCAAACAGAAACCTTACGCGGCTCTTATGTATTTTGGGCATTGATGTCGGCGGCTTTTGCCGGACTGACCGCACTTTGGGGCAAAAAAGGGATTGAAGGAATTCCCTCGAATTTGGCGGTTGCTGTGCGATTGGTTGTCGTGATGGTTTTTGCCCTTAGTATCGCCATTGCCACCAAACAAACAGACGTTTCCGTTCTCAACAAAAAGGCGATTTTCTTTTTGTCCCTGTCGGGTTTGGCAACGGGAGCCTCATGGCTCTGCTATTTTCGGGCGTTGCAGCTTGGTCCTATCTCGCGTGTTGCTCCGATTGATAAACTGAGTTTTGTCCTCGCAATGGCGTTGGGAATTCTGTTTCTTAAAGAAAAACCGTCTGCCAATCTGCTTGGCGGCGCGGCTCTGATCGTCGCGGGCATACTGCTCACGTTGCGGAAGTGAAGCGTTCGCCAAAAATCCGCCGGACTTCCTGCATCGTACTGTGAACGTCGTGCCACAGCCGCGCACCGGCGGGAATTTCGGTATCTTCATAGCCCAATTGTCGCGCCAATGTTTGACGGCGGCGTTCGTCCGAAGGAAAATTGTCCAACGCCGTTCCGTTCATCAGCCATAGTGTATTGCGAATTCCGGCAAGAAACAGATATGCGGCTTGAAGCGTGTCAACTTCCGCATTGGTGAGAACGTGCGTTTGTGCCAGCTCGGACAAGGCTTGCAGCGTTGGCGATACGCGCAACGCTCGATTCGCTTTGCCATATTTCAGTTGCAGTTTTTGCGCCAGCCATTCGATATCGGCGAGTCCGCCCCAGCCCAATTTGACATCGGTTTCGCGCTCGGCGGGTTTCAGGCGTTCGGTTTCGATGCGCCCTTTCATTGCGACAATCGCGGCGTTCTCTTCGTCACTGAGTCCGCGCCCAAAACTCGCCGCATGGAGAACACGGATCAAGCGACCTCCGACCTGTACGTTACCCGCCACCGTTCGCGCCTTGAGCATGGCTTGCCGCTCCCACATCTCAGCACTGTCACGAAAATAGGCAGAATATCCCGTCGGCGTCAAAATCAACGCGCCTTTTTTGCCCCACGGACGTAAGCGCAAATCCAGATCGATGGCAGTACCATACAGATTTATCGCGCCGCAATAGGACACAATTTTCTCAATCAGCGACAACGCCATTCCGTTGATCTCACCGGCACGCGCAAACTCTGCCCGATTCGGGGCGATGTCGTAAACACAGAGTACATCCCAATCGCTCGCATAGCCGAGTTCAATGCCGCCAAATTTGCCCAATCCAACAATTGCCACACGCTCCAAAGCCCGCCGCGCCCATTCCGGTTCTGCGTGCGCCTTCACAATTTCCGCACCGCAAATTTTAAGAATAGCGTCGAGCATAGATTCGGCAAGGCGCGTCAGATTTTGCATAGTATCGCGTGCCGTTGCCGTTTTCCACACTTCCCGCGCTCCAATTCGCAGAGTTTCGCGCAGATATTGCCGCGCCAAAGCGTTTAGTCCGCGCTCATCAGTGCGGAGCGGCAGAGGAACGGAAATTGGTAAAATCAGGTCGTCGGGTTCATCTTCGACTAAAAGTTCCAGCCACTCCTGATGGCGTACCACTCGCTTCATCAAGTGCGGAGACGCGGCAGACAACGTCACCAGTCGCGAGAGCATTTCGGGGCTGTCATCGAACGCCGCGTAAAGTTGAGCGCGATTGGGAACCGCCAACGCCAGCGATTCGATTCCTACGAGTGCCGCGTCGGGATCAGGTGAATGCGTTGCCAGTTCCAGCAATGTTCGGGCGATTGACTTGAACTCCTGCGGCGTATCGGGCGGCATTCCCCCGAACTGATTGCCGCTCATCGGCATCTCCAACGCCGTCATTGCCGCCTCGATCTGTTGAAATCCTGCAACTCGGAGCAGTTCCTGCAATCGCTGCCGTGCTGTGGGAACTTCGAGATGATCGAGCAGATTTTCTAATTCGCTCCAATAGCCCGAATGCGTTGGTTCTCTGTTTTCTTCGGCTGTGCCATAGAGATAAGTTTGCAGAAATTGATGCACGCGATCCCGCCGAAACTGTAGTTCTTTCTCGAACTCGGCAAGATTATTGAAACGCATTCGACGGGCAAGGCTTTCCCACTCAAAAAGATCACTTCGCGGCGGAAGCGTCTGCGTCTGGAATCCATGCAGCAACTGCAAACGATGCTCTAAATTTCTCAAAAATTGATAATCAACGGCGATTTCTGTCGTGACATTTTCGGGAAGCAAGCGCGTATGCCGCAGTCGCTGCAACGCCGAAAGCGAGTTGGGCGTTTGGAGATGCGGCAGTCGCCCGCCATGCTGAATCTGCAAAAACTGCGCCGTAAATTCGATGTCGCGAATGCCGCCATAGCCCGTTTTGATATTGGAATCGGTTTCGCCTTCTAATTTGCAGTGGCTCTCGATGCGCCGCTTGTTCTCCCGTATCTCTTCCAAAAACTGACCGGAAACCGCGTGGCGATAGACATAAGGCTGAACGAACGCCATGAACGCCGTGCCGAGTTCGCGATCCCCCGCCACAAACCGCGCCTTGAGCAGTGCCTGACGCTCCCAACTCTCCGCCCAACTCTCATAATAGGCACGGCAGCCCACCAGCGAACGCACCAACGCGCCAAATCGCCCTTCGGGACGCAGTCGCATATCCACCCGAAAAACATGACCGTTGGCGGTTTCATCGGTCAGCACTTGGAGCAGAGTTTCCGCGACACGCCCGATATAGACAAATGATTCCAGTTTTCGCCCGCTCGCCAATATCACTTCTGCGGGCAGGGCGTCGCCATGAATGAAAATCAGGTCAATATCACTGCTATAGTTGAGTTCCTGCCCTCCCAACTTGCCCATTCCAATCACGGCAAACGGCAGGGGCGAAAGATTGGCTTCGAGGGGGTAATAGGTGAGGGCGATCTGATATGCGGCTTGAACACAGGCATCGGCAAGGTTGGAGAATTCACGGGCAGTGACGGGCATCTCCGCCAAGCCGAGCAGATCGCGCACTCCTATCCGCAGCATTTCCCGCGCCTTCCACCGCCGCAATACGTCGCGCTTGAGTTCGGGATTCTGGCACGCACCGAGAATTTGCGAGAGTTCTGCGAACAATCGGGACGCCGTTTTGCTGCCGCCGCGCACGCCGGGATTGGCGATGATCTCGAAGTATTCCGGTTGACGTGCCAGCAGATCGGCAAAATACTGACTGCTTCCGGTTACAAGGCAAAACTGAGCGAGGGCAAACGGGTGACGCAACAGCGTTTGGAGGTGAGAATAGGGACTGCCGACAACACCAAACCAGCGGGCAAAACTGTGTAGGGCGCGATCCGGATCGGGCGAACCGTTAAGAGCATTGGCGAGACTCGACAGCAGCGGCGTCAGGTCATCGTCGGTGACGCCCTGCCCCGCCAACCCGCTCAACAACCTTTCGGCTTTCTCCCTCTCTCGAAATTCCACACCAGCCAGCAATCCAGAATTTTCCATTAGACCTCTTGCAAGAGTCGGGTACAAGAACGTACCCGACTCAAAAACAGGCGTCCTGCGGACGAAATTCCCTCTCCCTATCGAGTGCGACGCACGGTACGGCGAAACGCCCCAAGCAGAAGAATTTATTCTGCTGTACTCTTGCAAGAGGTCTATTAGGTCACGCTATACCGGAACATTTTTGGCACATTCCGCACAAACGAAATCCAACACGCCGAGCAGACGCGGCAAATCGCCGATGGTATAGAGTTCCGTCTCAAGAATCTCATCATGAAGTGTCAACTGGTAGAATTGCCAGCCCTGCCCATTGCTGACAATTCCAAAAACATCAATTGTGATATTCTCCTGTTGGTTGTTCCAGCGGCACGCAATCATCTCGGTAATACACTGCGCCGCTCCCTGCTCGAAATCGTCCCGTTTGGCTTCTACGGTACACAACAGCGGCATTTCGATATAGGCGCGGCGCGGCGTAATGAGATAGTCGGCGATTCCCGTCAGGGTATCGGTAGTCAATGCTGCGGCTTTCCACACTTTGAGCAACGGATAGTTCGGGACAATCTCGCCGAAAAGATCGTCTATGAGCAGTGTTTTGGCTTGTTCCGTGGTGCGTAAATCGAACGATTCGAGACGGCGCAAATTCTCTAATAAAACGGGACTCGGAGCAAGGGGCGGCGCGGTAATTGTCCACGGCGTAAACTCTTTGACCGCTATCAACGCCATCGCATCTTTGATCTTGAAACTGGAATATTTGCGCTTGTCGGGACGCGGTTTACGCATAAGACTGCCCTTTTTCTTCTCTATCGCGGAGGATTTTGCGGCGTGTTCGGAGTTTCCTCTTCTTCCTCATCGATAATTTTGATGATTCCTTTAGATTTGCCTTTGCTTTCCATCGTCTCCGCGCCTTCTTTTGTGCCGATAATGACGGTATCCACGAAATTCATCACCTGCCCATCAGAATCTGTTGCTTTGACTGGAGCAAACAGAATCAACTGATCTTTTTTGCCGTCATATTCGGCGTGTTCCGCAACGACGACGCGCTCGACTTCCTTGCCGTCTTGCTTAGTCAATTTCTGCGTGAATCGCACTTCTTTGCCATAAATTTTGACATACTTTTTGCGATAAAAACTCTCGACCCGATCACACGTAATCACAACGCCCCGTCCGCGTGCCGACGGGACATTCTCGCCTTCGTTCTTTTTCGCGCTATTGGGCGGCGTCACAGGCGCGACAGGAATCGCTCCGTTCGGTTGCGTCTGGTCTTGCTTTGGCTTCAGTGTGATGATCACAGAGCCAGTGATAATGGCGAGTTTCTTCGCGCTGTTGTCCACATCGGCTTTGTCGCCGACAACGTGATGCTCAGGGTCATTGAGAACCAGACTGCCTTCCGCCAGCAGACGCTTCTCGTCACGATTGTATTGGGCTTTCTGTCCCGTAATCACGGTGTCTTTTTCCCTGTAGGTGAAGTTGCGCCCCGTCGTGATTCCGGTTTTGTTGTTAGTTTTCGAGTCTTCCATATCAAGGTCGGCATATCCCTCTTTTGGCTTCGTCGGCTCTTGTTTTGTCGGCACGGTCGGCTTGGCAGTCGGCGGCTTTTGCCCGTATGCCCATCCTGCGCCCATAATCAATACAACAGGTATCAGACCCGATTTCTTCATATTTGGCATGGCTTTGACCTTTCATTATTCGTGGCTATTTTCACGAAATTCCGAAAACAAATCCCTTACTGCTCCAATGGCGCGATCACTTTCCGAATAACACTCCATAATGCGAGGAAAAACAGAATCAATTTCCACACGAAAATGTTTGGCAAGAAACGTCTTGAACGCTTCCCATTCTATCACGCCGGAATAGGAGGGTTGACTCTTCGCAATGCCGCTATATTAGCCTTCCAAGAAGCAAACAACTTCCCCAAATGCTGCACTCAGGGTATACATCTTTGGTCGCAGGAAAACGGCTTCTGTCAGCGTGATATTTTTTGTTATCATTTTTATTCACCAAACGGACTCGCTAACCCTTTATCAGTACGCAACTGAAACTGAATGTGACGCGCCTCCGACGTTTCCGCTTTGATATTGATACGGAGATTTTCAGCAATGAACGGGACTTCGCGCAAGGTTCCAGTGGTCGTATCGGGACAGGTGACAATCTGCTCCTTGAGCGACCAGAACAGGCGGTCTGTCTGTATACTGCCGCCCTTGAACGTCCCCCTGACTCCATTGACGCACTCGACGGTTCGACTCTGCGGATCATAGCGAGCGGTATTCGCCTGAAATTCCGCCTTCTGCGCCTTGATTTTGCCGCCCGTTTCGCACAAAATCCGGCGTTCCAGTTTTTGGGTCTGCTTGCTTCGCATCTCGACAATGACCAGCGAATCGGCGGTCAGCGTATCACCCGAAGCCGATTGGAACTGCACATTGCCGGACAAGCGGAACTGCCACTGCGGGAAAAAGTAAACTGCCAACTCGCCCGGCAGTGCCTCGTTCGCCCCCGCCGTATACTTGCCCTCATCGGCGCGAAACGTGGCAACAGGTTTGCCCGCCATCGCTTTGGCGTCGGCAACGGTAGACGGGATATTCGAGGAGAGAGACGCGGGTTTGACAATAGTTGGAAGAGAAACAACGGACGGCAGCTCATAGAGTGCGCCCTGCCGAATGTTGGTCAGCGTCGCCGTCGAGACATTGGCAAGACCGCCGCCCTGCAAGGGAAGCAGTTCGATTCTTCCGGCTTGAAGCGTCCAAGTGACACGCCCTTCGCTGTAACCGAAAAAAGGCGTGTTCTTGAGCGTGAGGGTGACGGTACTGCCTGTGCCGGAGCGAATACGCGGGGCAGACGTAGGCTTAGGTTCTGCCCAGCGATAGGCAAAATAAAGCCCTGTCGTGAGTAGAGCCAGCACAAAAAAGCCCAAAAACCGCTTCATAGGCAGCCAACGGCGTCGGAACACAGATCGCATTCCGACGCCGACCATCGTTACGGGCAGGTTCCGCTCGGAGGAGGCGGAGGACCTGCGGAGACCGAAAAAAGGAAAACAGTTGCGGGAAGTGTCACAGACCCTGCCGCAAGTGCTGGCAACGGCAGAGTACACTGACCGCCCGGACGCGCCGGATCGACATCATAAGGACGCCCGCCCTGATATTGTGCAATATCGAAATACCGGCTCAAATCGGGCGAGTTTACGACAAAGCGGGTCGCGGTCAACGGCACATTAAAAACGGTAAATGTGCCATCGGTGGCAGTGCGTGTTTGCAGACCTGTGCCGAGAACGCTCACGAGTGCGTTGGGAACGGGATCGTTGAGACTGTCGCGCACCGTTCCGCTCAATGCCGCCAAAGTGGTTGTGCCGCCCCCCGGATTGGGGTTGGGATTCGGATTCGGGTTGCCCCCTCCGCCGCCGCCACAACCGGCGAGTGCCAATATCATCGCGAAAAGTGCGACGGATAAAAGGGAAATTCGGACGTGGGGAATTCGATTGGATACCCTGTTCCTCATGAAACTTTCCTGCCTTTAATACCTGCCTGAATGCGGCAGGGGATTGGAGAGTCGGTGTTGTGCGATAAGAAGTCACAAGACCGCGTGTGAGTGTGAAATGTTTTCTGTGAGAATGTGGCAAGGCATCATGATGAGATGTGCCAGCCATACTGTCGGAGGGGGACACCAACAGATTCCATTGGGGGAAAAGCATTCTGCCTTTCCTTTCGGGGGCGTTTCCGCCATTATACACAGAAACGGCAGAGAGTGCAAGCCATTCTGCAAAAAAATTGTTCTTAGGGACTCGCGATAAAATAAATCTTCCAGTCCGCGAAGGCGGACTTCGCGCCTTTGTAGCAGTGACTTGAGTCGCCCGATGAGAGTGGAAGAATTATTTTTTCGTAAATCCCTTAGGGTTTCGCCGTCGTCCCTTTGGAGAGTTCGGCAAGATGAGTTTCGATTCCTGCCTCTTTTAGTCGTTGACGCATCGCTTCGGCATTGGCACGGTCTCGATAGATTCCATTTTGGATATGATACAGTGTCCTGCCGCCTACTGTCGAGGTATGAACATTGGCATCGAAGCCCCGATCACGCACCTTTGCCGCTTCCGATTCCGCCGCCTCTTTGGTCGAATAGACTCCGGCTTGCACGCGATAGAGACTAGTGCTGGCAGTCGTCGGAGGGGTTTCGGTTCGGGATGCAGACTCGTTTTGTTCTTTTTTGAGGTCGAGGTCACGGCGACTTGTTCGCGTTGAATCGGGCGTTGATGGAGATTGAACAGCGGGGAAATTCGGACTGCGATTCTCGGTGGGGACAAACGGCGGAGTCGAGTTTTCGGTCAATTTATTCAGATCGGCGTCGGACTTGTTGGAATCGCCCTGTGTCGGCGTTGTCGTCGAGGAACTGGTGTCCGGCGTGGCGGGTTGCTGAACAGAGGTCTCATCCTCTTCGGCTTCCAATGTCGGACCCGGCACGCTTTCATTACGCTGCGGTGTCGCGGGCGAAGGTGTCGCTTCCGTCACAGGCGGATTTTGCGTTTGGGCAGGAATGCCGCCGCTCGTCGAGCGCGTATCGGGCATAAGGCGAGCCAACACAAAGAACCCGAACAGAAAACTGATGCCGATGAGCGCAAGCAGGGCAAAGGCTCCGCGCACAAAGTTCCAGCCACTATTTGGGGATCGATAAGAAAGTGATGATCTGCTTCGATTGGATACGCTCATGCCGCCCTCCGAAAAATACAAGGAAGTTGATGCAGTTTAGCCGGAAATCGGGGGAAATGTCAAGAGCGACATCGGACGCATTCGTGATCAACGGCTTTTTGTGAATCAGTCGCGTGGTATAATTGAGTAATCAGACCTCTTGCCTGAGTGTTCTCACCATCGGGTACAAAAACGTACCCGGCTGAAAAACCTCCTTATCTGCTGAGAGCGTTGCGTTGTTGTTCGGGTACAAGAACGTACCCACCTCAAAAACAGGCGTCCTGCGGACGCATACCACACCTTTATCGCCTTCCCATCACATCAGTTACGGACGCACACGACGTAAGGGACTCGCGATAAAATAAATCTTCCCGTCCGCGAAGGCGGACTTCGCGCCTCTGTGGGAGCAACTTTAGTCGCCCCATGAGAGTGGAAGAATTATTTTATCGTAAGTCCCTAACTGTTCACACGACAGCGTTAGCGTCTCTATGGAAGGCGATCACCTCTCAAACGGGCATTTTTTCGTCCGTAGGACGTCTGTTTTTTAGACGGGTACGTTTTTGTACCCGAACAACAGGCACAGCGCAATGAATTTCTCTGATAGGGGCGTTCCACCGTGCCATGCTTTGCACTCAATCCCGATCCAGAGGGTAACATTCTCAATGAGGGATTTCGTCCGTAGGACGTCTGTTTTTGAGGCGGGTACGTTTTTGTACCCGATGGTGAGAACACTCAGGCAAGAGGTTTATTAGAAAATACAGTGCTGCCGTTATTTTGATAAGATAAGATTGCCAAAGCGGTCTGCGCGTGCCGACCAATCGGGCGGGATGAGGGCTGTCGCGTCCATTTGCAGGACGACGGCAGGAGTTTCGAGCGTCTGATCAGCGGCAAGCGACTCGCGAGTATAGAAAGCCGTTCGGTGTGTGCCGGTGTCGAAATGGACAGGGGAATACCCGAACGGCTTGCCAGCGTTTTGGGGCAGGGATATGCGGGGAAACGGGCGATTATGGGCAAGAGTGACGGTCAGCCGCGCCGCAACAATCTCAACGGGTTCCTGCGTATCGGCATAGCCATAGCGGGCTTTGTGCGCGGTATGGAAGACAGCCGCCATCGCTTGGGGCGTGAGGTCGAGCGTGACAGGAACGCGCAACTCGAACGATTGCCCGCGATACCGCATCTCCAAAGCGAACGTCTCAAGGCGCGTCGTGTTTTTCGCTTTGTCTGAGGAAACTCCGGCATCGGCGCGATTTTTGAGAGCGGCGAAGTACGAAACAAGCAAGGGCAATGCTTCGGGATCGCAGGGCAGAGCAGGAAACGCCTGCACATCGTCGCGGCGCGTGTCGGCGAGTGCCAGCCCCAACGCTGAGAACGCGCCCGGATACGAAGGAATCACAACTGTTCGCATTTGGAGCGATTCCGCCAACGCGCAAGCGTGCAGCCCGCCCGCGCCTCCAAAACTCAGCAGGGCAAATTCGGACGGATCGACGCCTCGCTCGACAGAGATATGCCGCAACGCACGCGACATGGCGGCATTCGCGACGGCGAGAATTCCCAAAGCCGCTTCGGTTGGCGATAATCCGAACTGCGGCGCGAATTCGGCGAATACACTTTGCACCCGTGCCAAATCCAAGGGCAATCGTCCGGCAAGAATCGTTTCGCTCGGCAAGCGATTGAGCAGTAAGTTTGCGTCGGTCACAGTGAGCTGTGTGCCTTTGCCATAAGCCACTGGACCCGGATCGGCTCCGGCACTTTGCGGACCGACGCGCAGACCGCCCGCCCCATCCTGCCACGCCAGCGATCCGCCGCCCGCGCCAACCGTATGAATGGCACACATAGGAACGCGCAACGGTATCTCATTCAAGACCGAAAGTGTGACAATTTCGCACGCCCCGTTTTGGATCAGAGCGACATCGGTACTGGTTCCGCCCATATCGAAGGTCAGCACATCACGATACCCTGCCTGTTTGCCCAATTGAATCGCCGCAATGACGCCGCCCGCCGGACCGGAAACTGCCGTCTGGATCGCATACGCTGCCGCCTCCTCTGCCGACAGTGTGCCGCCATTCGACTGCATAATATGCACTGAGTTTGCGCCCAATTTCTCCACACCCGACGCCAAACGCCCCAAATAGCCGCGCATGACGGGCGAAACGAAGGCATTGGCGACAGTGGTTGTGGCGCGTTCATATTCGCGGGGTTCCGGCGCGATTTCCGATGAGAGCGAGACAGCAAAGCCCAAATCGCGTGCCATTTCGCCGATCAATCGCTCATGACTTGGATTGAGATAGGCGAAGAGGAGACACACCGCGAGCGACTCATAGCCATCATGTTTGAGTTGGAGCAGAAGCGATTCGACGGCGTTCGTATCCAACGGCGTAATAACATTGCCCTGCCAATCGAGACGTTCCGTTATCTCATAACAATCAGAACGCGGAAGAAGCGGAGTGGGTTTGCGCGGATGAAAAGTATAGAGTTCGGTGCGCGATTGGCGGGCGATTTCTAAAATGTCGCGATGCCCTGCCGTCGCGAGAAGTGCGGTTTGCGCGCCGCGCCGTTCTAGCAGGGCGTTGGTGGCAACTGTCGTGCCGTGAATGAGTGCGAAACCTCCCCCAACCCCCTCCTTCATAAGGAGGGGGCTTTTATATTTCCCCTCCCTTTGTGCAGCAGATAAACGAGACGGCAAAGTGACGCTCTCATTTTGTGAAGGGGAGGGTTG
>Ga0163154_10000848_pt1 | contig 47477 bp, 44 predicted proteins | sample OliLakLV19MP9P1_FD_148649 | JGI IMG/M metagenome (GOLD analysis project Ga0163154, IMG submission 148649) | Freshwater microbial mat bacterial communities from Lake Vanda, McMurdo Dry Valleys, Antarctica - Oligotrophic Lake LV.19.MP9.P1 | ecosystem: Environmental > Aquatic > Freshwater > Lake >... | reverse complement strand
GATCTAGTTGATGCTGCACCTTCTCTTCTAAAAGATGGTATGAAGAAAGAAGAAGCTGATGCTTTCAAGAAAGCAATCGAAACCGCGGGTGGTAAAGTTGAATTGAAATAATAGGTAGAAATACTTAAATACAAAAAACGCCCCAAGCTTTTCGAGGGGCGTTTTTTGTATTATATAACCTATTCAAACTGAGAAATATAGACTTCCAAAGAATCTATCATCTTTTCTTTATCTTTTGAAGTCAATTTATCAATCTTGATATGACCAGACTTTTGATTTAATTTTTCTGAATAATCATTCAAGAATTCTAATTTCCCTCTTTTGATCTTATCTTCGATTTTATCTAACCTCTTCTTGATTAAATCTTTTCTTTTTTTATCATTAGAAAATGTATCAGTTAATTTCTTTAGAGAATTTATCATCAAAGAATAATCTACCTTTGTAGTTGAACTTGCCATGATATCAGCATAACCATTACCATCTAGATCAATCCTGATGATTGGTGACGAGAGAGCAAGATTTGGTATTTGAGCTGATTCTCCGATCCTAGCAAGAATAGAGGTTGAGGCTACAGTAAACGGAGTAACCGGTATGCTCGTATACTCCACATTATCCAACTCTTCACTGCCACGTTTCCTCTCTATCTGATAAGTAAACTCACCGAAACCATTTCCATCTATTATAACCGAATATTTTTCGCCATTATTATCTGGCAGATATATGTAGGTTTCTTTGCTTCCATCTGACTGATCATGAAAATCTATCGATGAACCAGGAATATCTTGATCAGTAAAGGTAATTAGACCGTCTTCAATCTGCTGATTTAGTCCTTGTGGATTTGGGTTGATGCCTACATGTCTGCCTTTGCTATCATAAACATGCAGATCTACTGGCGAATGGGTACTCAAGACTAGAGAAACTGGCTCTTTTGTAAAATTAGGTTTACCGATAGTTACACCTGGAATTTTCGATAATTCACCAATAACTTTTCCTTGATTAGGTTTTTCAGGATTTTTAATTATCTTATCTATACTATTTATCGTAGAAGATGCTCCGAGAATGTTGGCGTGCGATATCTCTCTTTTTTCTTGATCTGAAAGATCGGCAAGATCCAATGAAACAACATCTCCAGAATTATATGTGGCACTTGGCACAACTACTGTCCCATCACCCATTATTGTTTTTTCAGCTTTATAATTAGGTGTAGTTGTGCATTTGCCTTTTTTACATATTTTATTATCAGAATATAGGACACCTTTTGAAGTACTGTTATTCCATCCAACTATAGCCCATTTTGATATTGCTGTTGGCCAATAATATGGATCGATAATTCCATGGACAATATCGGCCAAACCATACAATAAACTGTTACCCTTTATTGGAAATTTTGTATCTGAAATCTGTGGATTTTTCCTAAAATTATTTGAATCAAGCACAAAAGCCTTTTGATTTTCGTAGGTATTAATTTCTTTTGGATATGAGCCGTCATTTAGACCCTTTACGCTAGTCGAAGCGAAGGCAATACTCGGTGCAAATACTAGAGAAAAATAAGATTTCGATGGTAACAGAGAATACGCACTAGCCATATTTTTACCTAGACCTCTGGCAATACTATTGTCCAATATTACCCCACGAGCGATCGATTGATCATCACCGTGTAATAGTCCCAAAATCGCTTGAGGTGTTCCTAGATAAGGTACTGCGACAGAGATGACCCTATCTATAAGATCGGCTTTTCCCAAATCTTCCAGAGTCTTTATTAGATATTTTGAAACTAAGCCACCATTACTATGAGCGATCAGAGTTACTTTGCCAGTTTTGGAACTTGATGCCGTATTTATCACAAGATCAACCAAGTTTGCCGACGTTGTTGCTATTCCATTTACTTTTATATTCTCCTTCCCCGCAACCACCTCGGTTATAGGTTTTCGCCAATCATAACCGAAGACTTTCCATTCATTAACTGTTTTATCTTTTTTTAGGCTATCCAAATAATCCATAAAATTACCGTAAATATCTTTGAAACCGTATGCTTTACCTAATGGACCTCCGATGTAAACAGAATTTAAAGTACTAGAACCATAATTGTTCAAATATAATTTCTTAACATCTAAATTCCTATTAGGTTCCCATAATTGGTTACTACTAATTCTATTTAAACTTCTCTCATCACGATACAAAGAGGTTGCTTGGAGACCAGGAATAAAGAGAATGCTTGAACAACAAACTTTTTTTGTATCAGAGAAAGGATCCTCATTTAACCATGGCATATAATCTACTAAACCTAAAACTCTATTTGAATCAAACTTTGATGGACCCTCAGAGCTACCCCACCAATTTGAACTTGCTTGTACTGTGGTTATATCGTCATTTTTTATTGATGCATCAGTATTATTTTTTAATGAAGATCCTGTAATAGTAATTTGTGACCTAACAGGATCTGTCACTTGAGCAAAAGTATTTCCCAGACCACCTATACCATATGATGTTTTGTTGTTTACTTGGAAAATATTTGATGGATCAGAATTTTGGATAACAATACCATTCCTATTATCAGTTATTTTACTATCAGATATTTTGATTTTCGAAGATCTGGCTGTTATAGCGGTATCAGCGTTGGTAATCGTTGAATTGGATATCTCTAGATTTGCATCGTAGACTCCAAGTCCATCGGTAAGATAAATTTGGGCATTATTTATATAATAATTACCAAATAAAAATGTCATGCCCGACTGACCTGTAATAATCACTGGTTTCTCTTTTGTGCCATTTATACTGACATTGCCATAAGCGTTTAGTAAGCTATAACCAATCATGGAAGAACTTGCGATAATCGTTGTGCCTGATTCGATAACTAAAGTCTTATCCGAAGGAACGTGAACTTGGTCTTCTATAATATAAGGACTACCAACCTCAGTCCAAACTGTATTTTGACGCAAACCGCCCTCATCTATGATAGTTTGCGCATGACCAATGCGAGCAAAACTCATAAGCCCAAGCAAACCCCCTACCCCAAGCACCAATAAATATCTTATTCTTTGTACATACATATTTTTATCAAAATTAATCTACTAATACAACTATCGTATCAAAGCTAGATAAAATCCTGATAAAAAAAGGTTCAAGAAACAGTGAAGATTTCTATCCGAGGGTAAGCCTAGCCGAAGGCTAGGCTTACCCTCGGACTTATTTCTGAAAGACCGTTGCTTGCTTACTAACTGAAGATGAGTAGGAACCGACAATATATAAAATTCCAAAACTTAACATCAAAATACAGATAAAACCAACAAAGAATTTGAAAAAATTTTCATCAAAAGGATTTACCATATGGGAGTATTATAGCAGAAAAAGATAGGCACAGAAAATTAATTTAATTTAAAAGTTTGTACTGAATTTAACAATTTTTCTTTATTTTTTTCCCACACATCTGTATACGAATCAACCCCGATAAGATAATAGGCTTTACCAATTAAAATCAAATGAATATACTGAATGACCTCTTTCTTGCTTTTCGAACCAGTATACTTAGAAATAGTCTGATAAAATTCTTTTCCATTAGATCGTATAGAGCTTGTAGAAACTGTAGAATACAAATTACTATCAGATCTTAAACCGTTCACTATTGCTTCTACAAATGTTGAGGTACCGAAATTACTTATTACCTCATTCATTTTATCAGTCCTTTGAAATTTACTGACGCTCATTCTTATACTATTATCAGTTCTTAAATCCGAAGAATCGTAAAACCACGTATTTGAAGTTGAAGTTGAAATATCACTTTCCTTAACTATCCATTTTTCAGGCAAAATTATCGAATACCCAGAAACAGAATCGACGTATTCAATATTATTTTTTGTATTATAAAAATTAATTTTGATAATTAACCCCAAGAGAACAATTACCATTACAAAGATTACAATAAAATATTTCTTATTCATACTATTTATTAAATTTGTTTAAAGAAGAATAAATCGATTTCCGGGAAATTTTTAATTGATTTTTCGACATAATTAATAACATCTTGGCTCTGTTTTATATTAATATTAAGTTCAAATCCTTTCTTTGCATACTCTCTAGCAAGATCGAACTTTTTCATATAAATGTAAGCTACAGCTTTCATCCAGTATGGTTGCGGAGCTTGCGGGACTATTTTTATAGCTTTATCCAATACTTCTTGTGCTTCCTTTAATTTATCAACACCAAATAATCTTTGATAAATTAAGACATCTGCAAAATTTAATTTTGCTCTAAAATTATTTTTGTTATTAATAGTATATTTTCTATATTCATTTTCAAAAACTACTACCTCTTTTTTCAAAAGATCTACTTTTTTGGGATCTTCAAGAACTTTCGGATTTGCACCAATTCCTTTTTGGAAATCAGTGAATGATCTCCATAGAAAAGAGTGTTCATCGATGGGAGAAGCAAAAAGTTTTGGGTACGCTGGTATTCTTTTATCAATTAATCCGACAGTCCTTATATACCCATTTGCAATCTGAGCTTTAACAAAGGGGATCCAACCTTTAAATAAAGACCATAAAAAGAATATCAAAATAATACTTGCGACAACATATTTTAACCAATTTACAATGTTTATTTCATCATTTTTCCCACTAATTTGTAAGCGTATTCTACTAAATAATACCACTGAAAAAGATATCATGATTGCTACTATAAAATATGAAATAGTGGTATCAAAAGCTGTCTGTAATTCAATAAAATGAAGTGTGAAATATACGATCAATATAGAAGCCAATATCCTATCTTTCTTCTCACTTGAATTTAAGGTTACATATATAAGTGATAGTATAATTGTAATGTAAATTAAAAGATAAAATACCAGTCCTACAAATCCATTATCTACTAATTGATCTATGAAGACATTGTGTGCACGATCAAGCCATGCCTCATTACCATATTCATCCTGAAGAATTCTATTGTCATAATTCTTTTCAAAAACCCTTTCAAAATTATCTGTTCCCCATCCTAGATATGATCTTTCAGCTATAGCTTTTTCTGACATCTCCCAAACAAGCGGTCGAACAGCAGTCGCCTGATTCAAATATACTTTCCTCAAGTACCCATTATGGGATAATAACGAAAAAGCGGAAATAATTATTGCTACTATAGACAAGCCGAAAATTGAATACACCGTCACAGACCTTACTTTTTTATCTCTAATCTTAGAGACCAGCCAAATAATAAAGAGAAATGCTAATGAGAATAAAACGACATATGAAGAAGCTCTGGCTTGACCAAGAAATCCATTAGAAAAATCACCAAACCATATTTTGCTATTGATAATGCTTGGGTTAATAACTATTACTATCGGCAATACATACATCCACCATTTCTTTTTTTCTGATTGAAATAAATAGTACAGAGAGAGTAAAAAGGCTCCAAAAATATACATAGCAGCAAATGTAGTATTTCCAAAAGTAAAAGCTTCTGCTTTATAGTCTTGGAACATAAGATTTACTCCTTCTGGACTCAAAAAATACATGAAAGAAAATAGTGCCGAAGAAAAAATGACTGCGAGAATTATTTTATTTTGCCTTATTCTGTTATTCCTGACCAATACCCATAACACATAAATCACGAATCCAAGATTGATTAAATACCATATACCAGTTGTTCTTGTAGCGACTGACCAAAATGAAGTTTGGAAATTCATACCGACACTGCCTGAAATTGTGAGAAATATAAAATATAATAATATAGATACAAATATTGGAGATCTAGGAATCAATAATGAGTTATCCTTTTTAAACAAATAAAATCCAAATACAATTCCTAAGATAATCGCAAGTAAAATCAGACTTACCGCCCTTGTAGATGAACCACCAAATAAAAACGTATTAAACTTAACAAACGGAAAGAGTATTATAAACAAATAAAATGTATACTCAACAAACTTCCAAAAAAATGACTCTTTTTTATCTGCTATAAGCATAAGTTAAACTATTATAAACCAAAATCCATAAATAACAAAACCGCCCCTTTCAGGGCGGTTTTGTTTAACTAAACATCGAGCTAACTTACACTTTCAAACTAGACTAATTAAGAATCTGATATGCAGTCTTGAAACCATCCATGTTTGAGGTATAAGTACCACCAGTCATATCAGTATCATCTACTGTGTCCCATTCAAGTGCTGTTAGAGCTGCGCGGTATTGACCGGTACCTGAAGCGGCACTAATTGGAACTGAGATTGATAATGTAAATGTCTCTGATGTACCTTCACTAATCTCGTAGTTACCTACGGTAGTTTTTGTTGCATCAGTATTATTCACTAGAGTAGCTGCTATTGTAACCGATGTTGTAGCTACACCTGCCTTATCAACAACATATGTAAGATCAGCTGTTGTGAGAGATGAAACATACATAGTATCACCAATAGCTCTTACAGTATATCTAATAATAAATAGACCAGTATCATTGTTTGCACTATCTGGGAATGATCCACTTGTTGGGGTAGCATCATTAGGAACTACTGAAACCAACATAAGAGCAATGCCCTTTGTCCTGAAGGACTGAGCCTTTCCAGTAAGAGTACCTGTCTTCTCTGTTGCATCAGTCAAAGCATCACCGGCTGAATTTTCAACAACCATGTATGATCTGTTTGTAGCTGATACGGAAGCAATAAGATAATCACCTTCATCGAAATCTGTTGAACTGGCAGCTGTATTCTCAACATCATTGACATCAGCCGAGATAGAGAATGTTAGTGTTTCACCAGCATTGATTGTAAGATCAAGATTATCAAATGTAACTGAACCAGTTTGAGCAGCTGTTAGACCTACTGATTCTGAATACTCCTTTCCATCAATTTTGAGAGTAAGAGTACCAGTAAGAGCACCGACACTATCTCCATCAGTGGTCAAAGTGACTGGGAATTGATCCAAGACTACCTTTGATGAACCATCAAGCTTCAATTTACCTGTCAAGAGAATGACTTTATCGGTATTACTTGAAGCATTAACTACTACAATATTGGTTTCTGGAGACGAAGAATCTGAAACGAGTTTGAGTATTGTATCTGCAGATGTGGAGAAGCTTACAAAAGCTACTGTAGCTACACTTCCTGAAGCATCAAGATCTCCAACTCCTGTTTCTGTTGTTGTTACACCAAATCCATCTACATATCTGATATTTTCAACATCAAGAGTAACAACCTCTGAATCTATATCACCTGTATCAAGATTGTTTGCACCATCTAATGTGAAGTAGATATTCTGTGTAACATCAGCTCTCAAAATTGAGCCAGCATTAAGAGTAATGGTCTTAGAATATTTACCTGTACTGTCTTTATTAAAGTCAACAGCACTTGCTGTACCGATCCTTGTTTCACCCAACCAGATTGAGACGGAATTAACATAATCAGCGATTCTGGTAGAACCGGAAGTGTTTGTTAGAACGAAAGCCAATTTCATTGACTGTAGTGCAACATCACCATCCTTTGCAGCCTTTGCTTCAAATGCCAAAACCTTCACATCTTTCTGACCATCACCAACTTCTTCTGTACTATATTGTGAGAGTTGTGAAAATGTTGCAATTGTTCCATAGGAACCAACTAATCCTGTTGTTCCAGTAACTGGTGCGCCTCCAGCCTTTGGTATACAATCAAATCCAATTGGACAGTTGACGACAACTGGCATATTAGCTGAACATGTGAAACCTGCTGGGCAAGTAGCTGGAGTCATAGCGACACCGCCACCATTCAAAGCACCGCGAGTAAGAGGACCTACGAAACCGGTTGAAGGAATACCGTTTGCAGCTTGATATCTCTTTACTGCTGTTTGTGTCTGTGAACCAAAGTAACCTTTTGTAGCGTCACCTGAACTTAGGGCTGGAATAACAAAGCCACTTGCTAATAATTGTGTCTGTAGCGCAACAACATCTGCACCTGTTGAACCAACAGTCAAATTTGTGTTGAAACTAGCAGCTGATGCGATCATTGCGAAAGCCAAAACGGCTACGCCTGATGCAATAAGAACTTTTTTCATACGTATGATTTTTATAATTAATGCACCCTTCTCTTATTACTATTAATTAGTAGAGAAGTTAATGCAATTTGTAAACTAATAATTCCACTTCCTTTCACCCGATGTTATCGACACACCGAGCAAAAGGAGTTTGTGGGTAAAACGATTGATCGAAATTTGATAATAAAAATTGCAGATTAACGACATACTGCAAAATAATTTTCAAATTCCAATACAAGAAACCCGAAAAACACAATTGTAAACCATCCGTCAAAACGGATCGATCGACAACTATTTATTTTTCAAAGTTCTTTCCCATTGCCCTCATTTTCATTTCGAAAACAAGGTTTGCTCTGGGACGAATATATGAAGAAAAACTTCACACACTCGTTACAAAGCATTATAGCTCGAAAACATAGAAAGGTGCAAAAATTTTGATGTGGATAACGTAAAGAAACACAATAATCGCAAAAATACCCTAAAAACAAGTATCTATCGGCTATTACTAACTGCCAAGCAATTCTAGGGCAAAACAACCCAAAAGTCAACAAAAGAAGATTTAGGTTTTTAATGAGTATCTACTCCACCTTCTTTCTCCATCTTTCTTAACAAGACCTTGATTTACCAATTCTATAAGTTCTCTTTGAATAGTTTTTTCGCTACAATCTTTTATGATTTTAGAGAAGTCTTTTATGGTCAAATTCGATTGATTCTTTAGAGTAGAGATTATAATTTCTTGTCTTTGTGTTTTTTTCTCACTTCCTCCTTCATGTCCTTTGGTTATACCAGATTTAGCTTGATCAAAGTCACCTAAATGGTTTTTATGACCTTTTGACTGTTGTGATAGGTTTTGGGATAGATTTTTATTACCCAATCTAAAACCTGATGAAAAAAGATCTGGTGTCTTAAAGAATGCTTCTGATAATACATAACCAGCACTTTCTGCACTTTCAGCCAATCTATCCCTGAGCATGGCAACTACATTATCAATTTCTCTTACCAATAACCTATGATTCATTTCAGAAATAAGGTTAGAAATCTTGGCTACATTTAATAATGATAAAGTTTCAAGAGCAGCAGTGAACAATGATTGGATAACAGCATTTTTATCCCCAGGTAAAGAATTTGAGGCAGAAAAAGATGACGACAAAAGGTCAATACCCCTATCGCGCATTTCCCACTTGATCGGCTCTTCGTCCTTTAAAAGTCCTGAGACTAGATATAGGCCCGCAGTTATCTTTTCTGTCTTTTTGAATATATAAATTAGATAGTCTTCTGCAGAGAAAAAACCCAATGACTTCCAGTTAATTGGATCATTGAAAGATTCGTTGTTATTTATGTCCTTTTTGTCCATTATAATATTAAATGTCTTTTATTATCCGTATATGTCCTTAATCAAATTTCTTTATTAGGACTGATGTCTTACATGTCTATTATAATCCAAAAGCTTTCATTTGCAAGACAAAATATAATTACTTTGCATTATATGATATTATTACAGGATAATATTCATATTTTATGGCCAAGAAAAAAGACTCCTTAGAAATAACAAAGAAAATTAGATTTTGGGACGAAATGCGAGACGAAACTGTGCAGGTTATATTATCTATATTTTCATTCCTTATAGTAGTTTTGACTTTACTTGCTTCATTTGGGAAAGCTGGTTGGATCGGTGATAGTAGTTTCACATTTCTTTATAAACTCTTTGGTATTGGATACTTTCTCATACCGATGATGTTTGTTATGCTCGGCATTTCATTTTTACAAGGCTTGAAAAAAAGGCTAGAGATATCTAGGATTATTGGATCGCTTATTTTCCTTATATCTGGTCTTGGTCTTATCCATGTCGTATACGCTGGAGCAAGTGGTATTTTAGGAAGATGGATCGCCTCCCCTCTCATCAAACTTGTTGATTATTGGGCAACTAGTGTGATCCTTATTGCACTTTTAGTTATTTCGATAATAATGACTTTCAATCTATATTTTACTTTGAATGATCTTATGTTCTGGAAACGAAAAGAAGAAGAAGAATTGGAACAAGTTAAAAATAAAAAAGATCTTGATCCAGATCAAGAAAATCCTGTGATTAAAAATGCAATTATAGACACACCTCAAAATGAAAATAATCCATTACAAAAAGAAAAAATAAACGACAAAACAACCGATAAGGTTACAAAGAAAAATATCTTAGACTTTACTGATGAAGAAGAATCTGATTTTTCTATTTCAGTTACGGCTCCTTATCTACGATCTTTTACACCGCCACCACTTTCACTGTTAGAAAAGGATCGTGGCAAACCAGAGACTGGGGATATCAAAGCTAGCGCTAATATAATAAAGAGGACTTTGCAAAACTTCGGCATATCTGTCGAAATGGATGAGATCTCTATCGGTCCATCCGTAACAAGATACGCTCTCAAACCTGCAGAAGGAGTCAAACTTTCTCGTATAGTCGGTCTGAATAATGACCTAGCTCTTTCTCTAGCTGCCCACCCTATTCGTATAGAAGCTCCAATTCCCGGCAAATCACTAGTCGGCATCGAAGTCCCAAATACAGCAAAAACAACCGTTGGTCTTGCAACTCTACTGTCTTCTTCGGATTTTCAGGAATCAGAAAAACCATTACTTATATCCTTGGGTAAGGACATTACCGGTAAAGCTCATTTTAGTAATTTAGCCAAAGCTCCTCACATGCTTATCGCTGGTACGACCGGATCCGGTAAGTCAGTTACTATTCATGCTATTATCACATCCCTTCTATATCGTAATGCTCCGAAAAGTCTCAAGTTCATTATGATCGACCCCAAACGTGTCGAGCTTACAATGTACAACAAGATTCCTCATCTTCTAACTCCAGTCATCACAGATCCCAAAAAGGCTATTGTTGCTTTGAAATGGGCGGCGAAGGAAATGGCACGTAGATATGATGTATTAGAGAAAAGTTCCACTCGTGATATAGACTCATATCACAAGAGTGTACTAGCTCCAGCTCTGGAGAAAATCAGAAAAACAGACAAAGAATCTGATTCTGATAAAACTAAACTACCAGACACGATGCCTTATATTGCGATATTTATAGATGAACTTGCTGATATTATGCAGACTTATCCACGTGAATTAGAATCTGCAATTGTCCGTTTGGCACAAATGAGTCGAGCAGTTGGCATACATCTAGTTATTTCGACCCAAAGACCTAGTGTAAATGTCATCACAGGTCTTATAAAAGCCAACATTCCTAGTCGTATCGCTCTCCAAGTGTCCTCACAAATAGATTCCCGAACAATCCTAGACCAAATGGGTGCCGAAAAACTTCTTGGCGCTGGAGATATGCTCTATATGGGAGGAGAGATGTCCAAACCAGTCAGACTCCAATCGGCATTCATATCCGAATCCGAAGTAAAAAGAGTCGTGAAATATCTCATTGATGAACATAAAGATCAGATAACAGATGAGATCAATCTAACTCCGACCGAAGCTGGAGCAACAGCCGCTTTTGATTCGATGGATAACAGTGATTCACTTGAAGAAGAAGACGATCTCTACGAAGCTGCCAAGGCAGAGGTTTTGTCTTCTGGAAAAGCTTCAACTTCTTACTTACAGAGAAAACTTGGTGTTGGCTATTCTAGAGCAGCAAAACTTATAGATTTTCTAGAAGAGAGAGGTTTAGTCGGTCCAGCAAATGGTTCAAAAGCAAGAGAGGTTATAGGTGCAAGCGATGGCGGAATGTCAAAAATTCCTACAGAAATACCTGATAGTCCTGACACAATCTAGTCGATCAAATCAACTAGCATAAGAACAGGGTCTGGGTATAATGAGGTGATGCTCGATTCCCGAACACAAAATCTACGCTTGGTAAAAATCGCAAGTGTTTTAGTGTTGCTATTGATTGTAGCAACTTTTGCAATATTTAGAAGTTTTAATTATTTTCAGGGACCTGGTCTAGAAATATATGCACCCATCAATGGATCTATCATTGAATCATCGATAATAAAAATATCTGGCCAAGCAGTAAGAATTACTAAAATAAGCCTAAACGGTAGACCTATCAACGTTGATGAAAAAGGAAATTGGAGCGAAACATTGATAGTATTCCCTGGACTTAATCTCATAACTATAAAAGTACAAGATCAATTCGGTAGAACGGTCAGTAAACAGTTGGACATAGTTGGACAAACAAATCAATATTGAAATTATTTAGAAAATGGTATTATTCACTTATGCCTGCTTCATTATCAACTGTACTCCATTTAAATAAATTTTATGTCTTTCAAGAAAAATAAACTGAAAAATGATCGAAAAGCAAAAGAAGAAGAGATCGAACAAGAGGAATCAGCTATCGAAGATAGTACTGAACAAAAAAATAATTCTAGTAGTAAAACAACGAAACAAGATACGGGAATAAGTGATGCAATGGATGCTATCCGTGCCAAGTTTGGTGAGGATTCTATTATGAAACTTGGCGAGAAACCAAAAGTTAATATCAATGCCATACCAACAGGTTCTCTAGGCCTAGATTGGGCTCTCGGCATCGGTGGAGTTCCTAGAGGTCGTATTATAGAGATATTTGGTCCAGAATCATCCGGTAAAACTACCTTAGCTTTACACATAGTAGCCGAAGCGCAAAAGCTTGGCGGTGTTTGTGCTTATATCGACGCCGAACACGCCATGGATCCAGAGTATGCTACCAGACTAGGGGTTAAGATCGATGACCTACTTATCTCCCAACCAGATACAGGAGAACAAGCTTTGGATATTGTAGATAGTTTGATCAGAACAAATAAGCTAGATGTAGTTGTTATTGATTCAGTCGCTGCTCTTACTCCAAAAGCAGAAATTGAGGGTGATATGGGTGCTTTTCACGTTGGTACACAAGCTAGACTTATGTCTCAAGCTTTGCGCAAATTAACAGCGATTGTCGCTCGTTCAAAAGCTACCGTTATATTCATCAATCAGATTCGTATGCAAATAGGTGTAATGTTTGGCAATCCAGAGACTACCCCAGGTGGAAAGGCTCTAAAGTTCTATGCATCTGTTCGTCTAGATATCCGTCGTATTGCCCAGATCAAAAAAGGTGAAGAGATCATGGGTGGAAGAGTTCGTGTCAAAGTAGTAAAAAATAAAGTCGCTGCCCCATTCAAACAGACAGAGTTTGATCTTATGTACAACGAGGGTATTTCCCAAGAAGGTGAGATCATTGCTCTAGGAGAAAAATATGAGATAGTCCAAAAATCTGGTTCTTCATACTCTTTTGGCGAAACAAAAATGGGTCGTGGTTATGACGCTACAAGGCAGTTTCTCAAAGAAAACAAAGAAGTTAAAGCCGAGATTTTGGCCAAGATTAGAGAGAAGTTTAATTCTTTGTAATAAAAAACAATGAATTAAGCTTATAGTCGTCACGGCTTTAATTTGTTGCATCTTGACAGGATATATACCAGATATATACTGTCATTATTATGACTACCAAAACTATATTTAATATGGATACAAAATTAAAGAAAGCTGCTATGAAAAAGGCTAGAAGTGAAGGAACGACACTGAGTTCTTTATTGAACTTTGCTACAAGAGGATACGTAAGTGGCAGTATTAAAATGACCATCTTGGACATAAGGCTTCAAAAAGCTATAAACGATATTGAGGCTGGCAATTTTGTTACTCATGAAGAATTGGTAAAAAGGCTTAAAATCAAGCAAGATGAAAAGAGAAATAAAGTACTCACCAGAAGCTAATGAGTGGCTTTCCACTAGTATACCTATAATTCGCAATCATATTGTAAATAAAATTATTTACTTCTCAAAACAAGAGAATATATTCGTTTATGCAAAAAAGTTAACCAGTTTTGATACATATCGTTTTAGAATTGGTAACTACAGAGTAATATTTCGTTTGATTAATAATACTCTTGAAATTTTACTCATTGGAAAGAGAGGTGAGATATACAGATAAACCAGATAGTGTGTAGACAATTTATCTCTATTCCGCTACAATGCCCAAACTGCTTGTTATTAGTGGTTTGTGCCCAATATTAATTTAATCTACCTTATTCCCCTATGTCCCTACTCGAATACAACGAAGTAACCGAAAAGAAATTTATTGTCCTAGATGGTTCTCCGTACGAGGTTATTACTTCGCATGTTTTCCGCAAACAACAACGTAAACCAGTCAATGCGACAAAATTAAAAAACCTCCTAAGCGGTAAAGTTACTGAGTATTCATTCCATCAATCAGAAAAGATCGAGGAAGCTGAGATTGATGAGAGAGATGTAAAATTCTTGTACAACAATCGTGGTGAATGGTGGTTCGCTGATCCAAAAAATCCCGCAGACCGTTTCAAGGTTCCGGCCGATGTCGTTGGTCCCCAAGGTAAATTCCTGAAACCAAACACCGTAGTCAAACAATATTTATTTGATGAAAAACCTATAAATTTCCGTATGCCTATTACAATGGACCTCAAGGTCATAGAAGCTCCACCTAACGTAAAAGGTGACACAATGACTGGTGGTCAAAAAGTTGTAAAATTAGAAACTGGTGCAGAAATAAGCGTTCCTCTATTTGTAAATGAAGGAGATGTGATAAGGGTTAACACTGAAACTGAAGAGTATAGAGAAAGGGTGAATTAGAGAGATAATCCAGATAAAAAAACAAAAAACCGGATAATATCCGGTTTTTTAGTTTCTCACCTTTAACCTATCTAGAAACATATGGTAGCAAAGCCATAAACCTTGCTCTCTTTACCGCAATACCCAACTGTCTTTGGTATTTGGCAGATATACCTGTTTGCTTACGATTCAAGATTCTTCCATGTGGATTCAGAAACTTTTTCAAGATATCTGTATCCTTATAATCTACGTACTTAATATTATGCTGATTGAAGTAACACTGTTTTTTCATATAATTTTAATTAAAATGGTATATCGTCCGGATTTATCTCTTCACTTGGATAATCGATCTTCTCACCAGAACTCTCACTTGTTGCTGTCGCATCTTCTGTAGGAGATTTTGCTGTATCTGCACTTGTTTTGGAAGCTGTAGAGGTAGTTGTTCCTGAACTCTTTGTACCAAACTGGATATTATCTGCGATAATTTCTGTTCTAGATTTCTTCTCCCCATTTGTTTCCCACGACCTTGTTTGAATTCTACCTTCCACCAAAACTTGCTGACCTTTTTTTAGATACTGACCAGCCAATTCTCCCAATTTGGAGAAAGCTGAAATATTGTGAAATTCGACCATCTCTTGCTTGTTACCATCTTTATCTTTGTAAATTCTATTTGTCGCAACACCAAAACTACAAACCTTACTTCCAGAGGGCAGAGCTTTTAGTTCTGGATCACGGGTCAAGTTTCCTATTATGAATGCTTTGTTAAGATACATATTTTATATTTTGACTCAAAAGAGTCGTTAGCGATTAATTATGCTTCTTTAACCATTGCGTCAATACTCCTGTCTATTTCTTCGACTGTTGCTGGTGTTTCGTTTGGATTAATACCTACAATTGGAACAATTTTTTCCAAATCACCGGAAACGCCTTTGGTGTTTAATACTGGAGCATGTTTTCCAAGATAGGTATTTTCTCTAACAGTAGTAATTATTAAGATGCGAATTATTGAAGGAATAACTTCTACATTTTTCTTTATACCGTCAATCACACTAGATCCAACTTCGAACTTTATCCAACCAAAGTAAGCATTATCGAATTTATCGTAAGAACCAGAAACGGTTTTTGTACGAATAGTATATGCTAAATCTTCATAATGAGGTGCTTCTTCACTAACAATTGAAGCTCCTGCATCAATAATAATTTTTTTAATTTTACTTACTTCTTCCTCCACTTTCTCATTTGGAACAGAAGATGCAATCAAATATCCTATCTCATACACTGTTAATCGGTCTTCCTTTTTTTCTTGCATAGTTTGTTTGTAACTAGTGACCCTATTTTATTGGGACCCCATCCTAGACGGGGACTAATTACGATTAATAATAATATGCTTTGAGGCTAACACGAAAATGGTTAAAGCGCAATATTAGCAGGCGGTTTAATTATATCAAACCAAGATAAAGAAATGATAAAAAAGTGATAAAAAAACAATGAAGAAGTTATAAAGAAACCTTAAAGAAATCATTTGCATTATTTATTATCTGCTCTCTAACAACTTCTTCATTTTCACCCTTAATTTTAGCGATAGTTTTGACTACTTCGATAACATTAGCCGGCTCGTTCCTCTTGCCACGGTAAGGAATAGGAGAAACGTAAGGGCAATCTGTCTCTGACATTATGCGATCCAAAGGAATATATCGGATCATTTCATCATAATTGCGAGCAAAGGTTATTACTCCTGTAAATGAGAAACTATAACCAAGATCCAAAAATGGCCTTGCTTCTTCTATACTTCCAGCAAAAAAATGCAAATCGCCTTTTACCTTGGCATGTTGTCGTAAGATTTGATAAGCATCATTATAAGCAGATTTTCCGGAACCATTACGAATATGTAGCATCAAAGGTTTATTTACTTCATTAGCAAGATTAATCATAGATAAAAAAGCTGTTTCTTGTTTATCTTTTGACTCATCATCCAGATGATAGTAATCCAAACCACACTCTCCAATAGCTACAGTTTTGGGATTATTGGCTAAAATTAAATATTTTTCTAAATCCACCACCTCTCCTTTCGAAGTAAACTCTTTATTCCCTTCACCAAGCTCCTGTACATCATGATGAGATTTTGAGGTGTGTATCGGATGTACTCCAATAACAGCGAACATACTCTCGGATCTTTTTGCCAATTCTAAAGCTGATACAGAAGTATCATATTGAGTACCGACAGTTACCATTGCCACACCAGCTTCGAGTGTTCTTTTTATTACTTCATCTCGATCTGTATCATAGGTAGCAAAATTTATATGTCCATGAATATCTATGTATTTCATTATTTTCTTATAAACAAAGGTATTTCTGGCATTTTATTTTGTAATACCAAATCAATAATTTTGAGTGATGTTTCTGGTAATATAGGCGCAAGTAATCTTCCAATAATATTTAATCTAGCCAATAATTCAATAATATCAACAGTTGCTTCTTCTTTGTTGATTTTAATTTTCTTAAAAGGTTGTCTATCTTGAATTATTTTGTCCGCACTAGAAATCAAATCCCAAACTGCACTAATTGCCTGTTCTAGATTATAACCAGCAAAACCTTCATTGTATTTTTTATAGATCAAAACTAATTCTTCTGTTTCCCCAATCTTTTGTTCAACTTTTTTATCATGTTTAATTAAATTAGCTTCAGCCATTTTCATTATTCTAGAAACCAAGTTTCCTAAACCATTAGCCAAATGGGCATTATAAGCATCTTTGAATTTTTCCATCGTGAAAGGACTATCTTCGAAAGGAGAAACTTCTCTAGAAACATAATACCTGAGAGCCTCTGTACCATACAATTTCACAACATCCAGTGGATTGATTGTATTACCCAAAGATTTTGACATCTTTATACCGCCCTCGCCGGTTACAAAACCGTCTATAATAATCTGTTTTGATGGAGGTAATTTCGCTGCCATGAGCATCGCCTGCCACATTGCAGACTGTTGGCGTAAATTGTCTTTTCCGCAATATTGGACCATGCCACCACTATCGATACACCATTTTTGAAAAGAATCCATGTTGGTTGGCCAACCGGTAGCGGAGATATAATTGACCAGAGCATCGAACCAAACATACATAACCTGATTCTCATCACCGGGAACCGCTATACCCCAAGGCATTTTACTTTTTAATCTAGAGATACTAAAATCGTCCAAACCACGCTCAGCGAAAGCACGAATTTCATTTAACCGTGTTTTTGGAATAACAAAGTTTTCATCTTCATAAAGTTTCAAAAGCTGTTTCTGATAAATGCTAAATCTAAAGAAATAATTCTCTTCTTCAATAATTTCTAACTCTTGTAATGGATGCAATGGACATTTACCATCGACAAGTTCTGACTCAGTTTTCTCCAGTTCACAACCTACGCAATATTTGATTGAATAATTTTTCTTGTATATAAGTCCATTCTTATCAACAATTTTCCAGAACTCTTGAGCCGCCATTATATGATTTTCATCAGTAGTTCTAATAAAATTGACTTCGGGCATTATTCCGAGTAGTGGAATCAAGTCTTTGAATTTCTTTGCATATTGATCGACGTATTCTTTTGTATCAATATGTTGATCTTTGGCTTTGCGATAGATTTTGATACCATGTTCATCGGTACCTGTATTGAAAAATACATCATAACCATCGATCTTCTTTTTTCTTGCAACTATATCAGCTCGAATAAGCTCCAAAGCGAAGCCAATATGTGGATCAGAATTAACATAGGGTAATGTTGTTGTTATATAAAATGGTTTGTTCATTTTTTATTTTACTTAAATTTGAAAATTTCCTGAAACTCTTCCCCGTTTTTTGATCTACCGATCAAAGCCATGTTCAGACCTTCATTTATAAATATATCTTTTGCCAAGCTCATAATTTCTTTGGCACTAACTTTATTAACTTTTTCAATTATATCACTTGGTAAATCTATGACTTTCTTCATCAGTTCTTGATAACCACAATACTCTGCACGAGCATCAGACGTTTCCAACTCTAACATTGTTGTACCAGCAATATAATCTTTTGCTTTTTTCATTTCCTCTTCTAATACAAGCTCAACTTTTAGACGTTCACATTCTTCCATGATCCCAACCACAGCTTCTTTGACTCTGGCATTATCGACTCCAGCTGAAATCGATAGAAAACCGTGATCTGTAAAAGGATTATGCTCTGTTTTTACATAATAACAAATTCCGAGTTGATCTCGCATCTTAGAAAATAATCTGGAACTCATTCCCCTGCCCAAGATCGTAGAGAGGACCAGCATTGCAGGTGTTCTATTGTCTTTGATCGGAAAAGTTCGAACCCCGATAACCAAATGGGTTTGATCTGTTTCTTTGAACTGAGTTTTAACCACTGGCTCTTTCTGCAAATCTTTTACAGCTAATTTTGAAGATTTTTGACTAATACCAATCGTTGAAAAAGCTTTTTCTATTTTTTTAATTGTTTGATGCTCATCAAATGTACCTGAAACAATAACTATAGTTGAACTAGCTAGATAGTGTTCACTTCTATATTTTACAAATTGATCCCGAGTAAATGACTTAACATTTTCTTCTGTTCCGGCAATATTCCATCCTGCAGGCACATCACCATAAAGTAATTCCATGAAAATATTCTGCACATGCTGTTGCGGTAAATCTTGATACATCCTTATTTCTTCAACAATCACCCCCTTCTCTTTTTTTATTTCTTCTTCTTCAAATAGTGGATTGTTATACATATCTGAAACAACATCGATTATTTTATCCAAGTGACGCATATCAGCTTTGGCATAATATCCTGTGAATTCTTGCGATGTAAAAGCGTTATAGTGAGAACCGATCGAATCCAACTCTTTTGAAATATCTATAGCCTTGGGTCTTCTGGGGGTACCTTTGAAAACCATATGTTCGAGGAAATGTGACAAACCATTATTTTTCTTATCTTCGAACTTTGAACCAGCTTCAACCATAACAAGAACCGTAACCGAAGGATTATCGATCATTGGTACGGTGATAATACGTAGACCATTATCTAAAGTAGTTTTATTGAATTTCATTGACATAATATAGCACAGAAACTACCCAATCTTTTCTTTCAAATAATTCAATAGATCTATCTCTGCCACTCTCTCCTGTTTTCCACTATCCCTATCTCTTACAGTAACTCCAGCATTTTTCTCAATAGTATCAAAATCAATAGTGATACAAAATGGTGTACCTATCTCATCCTGACGACGATAACGTTTGCCAATATTGCCGTTATCGTCAAAGACAGCTTCTGGAATAACTTTTTTAAGAGTTTTGAAGATTTCTTCTGCTTTAGCTACTAACTCTGGCTTATTTCTAAGTAATGGAAATACTGCAACCTTGAAAGGTGCGACCGAAGGAGCAAGTTTGAGATATGAACGAACCTCATCTCCCATCTGATCTTCTCTGTAAGCGTCACATAATACAGCCAAAACTGTTCTGTCTAAACCGAAAGAAGGTTCTATACAGTGAGGAATAAATCTCTCCTTACTCTCTTCATCATAATAAGACAAATCAACTTTACTATATTCTGAATGTTTCTTTAGATCATAATCTGTCCTATATGCCAAACCATAAAGTTCTTTTCTACCAAATGGAAAATCAAACTCAAAATCTATTGTTCTTTTCGAGTAAAAAGCTCGGTCATTTTCACCAATTTCATTTTCATAAACCTTTGTAGAATCTAATCCTATGTCTTTGATAAAAGCGTGGACTTCATTTACAAAATTCCTAAATGTATCTTCCCATGCTTGTGGATTTACGAAATATTCGATCTCCATCTGTTCAAATTCTCTAGATCTAAAAAGAAAATCTCTTGGTGCAATTTCGTTTCGAAAAGCTTTGCCTATTTGAGCCATACCAAATGGTAATTTTGGATGTTGAGAATCTAAAATATTTTTGAAGTTTACAAACATACCCTGTGCTGTCTCTGGTCGCAAATAAGACAAAGAAGTTTCATCTTGAGTTGCTCCTACATGAGTTTCAAACATCATATTAAACTGTTTTTCTTTACCCAAAGCACCCCCACAATCTGGGCATTTAACTTGCGGTAAGTTAGTCGAATCCGATTTATCTTCTAATTGATCAGCCCGAAAACGGTGTTGACATTTTGTACACTCAACCAAAGGATCAGCGAAACCTTGGGCGTGTCCAGTAGCTTTCCAAACATTCTGATTCATGAGAATAGAAGCATCCATTCCAAACATCTCATCTCTATTAGTAACAAAACGTTTCCACCAGATATTTCTGATGTTGTTTTTCAAGGCAACACCTAGAGGGCCATAATCCCAAGTTCCAGCAAGACCTCCATAGATCTCCGATCCTTGAAATATGAAACCACGTCTCTTGGTTAGAGAAATTATTGCTTCCATTATCTTGTTTTCATTATTAACTTTCATAATCTCATTCTATCTTAAAAAGAGTTTTTTACAAATTATCATCTAACAACAAATTCATCCCCCTGTTTGTAACCTGGGTCTGTACTGTATCTTGTCATCAATTGATCTTGTCGACTCTGTAAACGAGTATTAGTAAAATTATCGATAGCATCTAGAGACATGTTGTTGACTAGAGTTGGAACATTACCCACCTGAATAACATTCGGCGTAAAAGAGATTTGGAAGACAATTTCTTTCCTTACAGAAGAGTTAGGTTTGCTCGCTTCAACCGATCCAACATTCCAAGTTACCAAACCACTATTCTCGTCATACAAGACCGTCTCAAAACTAGGATCGATATTATTTAACCATTTAACATTTGGTGGCAACGTTGCTTTGACCACGACATCTCGAACAGAATTGGTTGTATTAGTCACACTCCAAATCACGCTATAGGTAGTTGCCTGATCGACCCTGGGTGGCATTGGACCGGTATTTTGGAATGGGCCAGTTGAACGGACAATCCTCGCTGACAAATCAACAGATGAAGGTACTAGAATATTTCTTTTTGTTGAAGCGGTAACTGCAAGAGGAACATTGGTCTCTTGTGTACGTTTACCAGAAACGCTTGCACTAATTAAAATTTGTGGATTAGTTACAATTTTACCACCACGACCAAAATCAACAGGATCAAGACTAAAAGATAGTGTTCCGCTATCACCAGGACCTACAGATTCAAATTCTGGATTGGTCTGTTGACTCCAAGTTATCGTATCATCAGCCGAATTGAAATATCCAGAATTCGGTGCAACTGTAGTACGATCATAGGCTGATCCTTCAAGATGAGCTACTACTTTCATGTTAGAAACGATCGTGGAAAGATTGTTGAACCATTTTATGCTCACGTTGGAACTTTTCCCGAACTGACCGATATAATCTTTATTTTCAGAATTACCAGCTATATCTATATCCAAACTAACAAAAGGCTTTTGAATTATAGCCTCTCTTTCAATAGCGATATAGGGCGTACCAATTTTACTTGGATTAACACTACTTTTAGCACCAACATTAAAATGAAATACTCTTAATTCATTATTTTCTCCAATCAAAGAACCTTTGATTGTAAAAGTTCTTTTTCCTCCCGCCGGAATATCACCAATATTCCAAACATTTTTATCAGAAATAGGATTGAGGGTTGAAGATATATAATTAAATCCAAATGGGTATACAGCCTCAAATATTATTCCCTTCAAGGTTTCTTTGGAATTAGAACTTAATTCAACTTTCAGATCAAATTCCTGACCAGAGGTGACTTCTTTAAAAAGAGAAACATTAGCCCTAATTGGTGAGGAATTAACTAATACATCGTAAGTTTTAATCTTAGTGAATACAGACGTTGAACCTTTGACACTGTAAGTTAATGTTACGGAAATTTGTTTTTGTAAATTTTCCTCACCAAAAATTATTGCCCTAACACTATCGTTGACTGAGCCTTCTGGGGGAATGTTACCTAAAACTTTTTTATATTGTTTTAGAGTTTGAGATGAATCATCAGGATTATTTGTTCCTGTAGGAAAATCAACTGTCATATCAACTGTTTCCAATTCAATTTTATTATTATTTTTTGCAACAATATCAAAAGTTACAAGTTCTCCACCTGGTATTGAAACTGGCCCGTTGATCACAATATCGATATTATCAGCCGAGATCAGATTGGCCCCATTAAAAAATAGATATGCCCCGATACTAACAACAGTTACGCAAAATAAGGTTGAAAAAATAAATAATTTTGTAAAGAATGACATTTTGTCTTTTTTATATTCAGTATTTAATACTACTGGCTCTTCTTTTCTTTTTGTTTCCAGCCAATCAGTCTGAATATTTCCTTCATCTTCTTCTGATCTAATTTTTCTTCTAGTCTGAACTTCTGGTACCGACCTAGAATACAAAGATTTTTTTAATTCATCTATATAGCTTTTATCTTCAGGCATACAACAACATTATATAACAAAAAATAAATATCTTCTATAGATGAGACTCTCTCAGTGCATTATTGATAATTTTGTTCATTTCTACCCTTTTTGGTATCAAATGATTTATTATGTCTATTGAAAAAGTTGAATTATTCAAGAATTCCCCGAAACCATGTTTGTCACCGACGTAGCCAAGCCGGAACAAAATCCTGATCAAAAGTAACGACTCAATAGTCGAAAAAATGGTAGATTCAAGAAATGATAATTTATTAATAAAATTGGCGCAAGATTCTAAACATTCATATATTTCAAGATGTTTCTCTTCTCCTTGGATCAATCTTCTGATCATCAATGAAATTGGTATAAAAATTGAATGATAACTTTCGTTTACTGATTTTTTATCTCCTTCAATTCCAGCAACTCCTACTATCCGCCAAAACTCTTTTCCGTGAACTAAGGAAAATCTAGATATCTGATAATCGCAAATATTATATCGCAATTTTGACTTTTCCAAACGAATCCCCTGAGCAATAGCCATGACCAAACCCAAATCACGAGTAAAAATATAAACTATTTTACTAGCCTCACCATGGGCTTTCGAATGAATAACTAAACCATCCGTTGTGTGAATATGGTGCACTTAGACATTGTACTAATTATTAACAAGTTATAAAGATTGACAGTGTTAATATTTATGCTACACTAATATTGAACGAATAGAACCTTTGCTTTTGGTCGATCAGAGCTCCCCCTACTGCCACAGGATAGTACATATGTGGCGATTGAAACTCTGAAACCAAGTACGTGGCGATGTCCATATGGATGTCGCCACGTTATTTTTTTATTTGAGACTATATTTGGGATAAAAATACCCTAAAGTGTAATTTTTATTTTCAAACCTGAAATATCCAACGCTTCCCCTTCTACTTCTGAATACTTGATCTCATCCAGAGAAGTTGTCGAGCTAATCAAAGCTTTATTTCTTTCTACGAAACTCTTTCCTTCTTCATTTGTATCAAGTTTCAAAACAGCCTTATCACTAACAGTAAGACCTTTCTCTTTGCGTAAATCTTGGATAACACGGATTAGTTCACGTACCATACCCTCTTCTTTTAATTCGGCTGTAATATCGAGATCCAATTCGACTTCACTAGAAATATTTTCATCAAAGACAATTCTTTTAACATTAACTTCATCTTTTATTATTTCTAGAGCGTTATCATTGTCTTTAATTGAAAGTTTTTTATCTTTTACACGAAGTTCTGCTAGAGGTTGTCTAACATTTATTTTGGCCTTCATGCGAGCTTCCAGACCTTTCGAGGAAACTTCACGAACCATTTTCATTATTTCAATTACTTTCAAATCAGGATTCTCCATCATAGGCCAAGTTTCCAAATGTACACTTTCCATGTGTCCACCAAGTTCTTTATACAATTCTTCAGCAAAAAATGGTGTGAGGGGTGCCATCATCTTCGCCAAAGTGATCAGTACATATCTTGTTATATTCAAAGCCTGTTCTTTTTCTTCACCTTCGATCTTGAATCGATCACGGGAACGTCTCAAATACCATTGAGAAAGATCGGCGATAAAATCCCTTATTGCCCTACTTGGCTCAAAAAACTTGTAGGAATCGAGACCTTTTGTAACTTCAATATTCAATTCAGTCAGTCTTGCGATTATCCATTGATCTAAAATATTTGTACTCTCCACTAATTTGACATCTATATTTTCATCTTCTTTAAGAGAATTACTTTGATACATCTTGTAGAAAGACAAAACATTCGAAGCTAGATTGAAGACTTTCTTTACAACTTCATCAATGGTTTTTTCATCAAAGCTTTTTGATTCTCCTGGTTGATTTATTGAATACATCCAAAATCTCGCCGCATCAGCACCATATTTATCCATTATTTCCCAAGGATCTACAATATTACCAATAGATTTAGACATCTTCTTGCTATTTTTATCTAAGATATGACCGAGACAAATAACATTTTTGTAAGCTTTACCTTTACCCAACAAAACTCCGATAGCGTGAAGTGTGTAGAACCAACCTCTGGTTTGATCTATACCTTCTGAAATAAAATCAGCTGGATAACCGTCATTTTTATCGATCAGATCTTGATTTTCAAAAGGATAATGGTCTTGTGCAAATGGCATTGATCCAGAATCAAACCAAACATCCATTACTTCTTTTACTCTTTTCATTTTGCCACCACATTCACAATCAAAAATAACCTCATCTATATGTGGCTTATGTAAGTCCATTTCATATTCGGAATTGTGAGGTAATACATCAAATTCAAGATTAATTATTTTTGCATTTTCAATAAAAACTTGGTCGCCGTGCATATCTAGAGCTTGTTTGCGATCCAAACCTTTTGTAGCCGAAACCATGAGGTAGATCGGAGTTTCGTGAGAAACGATCAAAATATTTTTGCCTTTATATTTTGTTTCTAATTCAAACAGAAGATTACCTGCTCGCTTTTTCACGTCAGCATACGTCTCCCCAGCTTCTGGACCACACTCAAATCTTTCTTCGTGTTTGAATTCTTTTACAAAATCAGAAACTCTTTTCCCATTCCAAACACCAGTTTGTAGTTCACCGATCCTATCGTCAAAGATAACCTGATCTTTTTTCAACCCCAATTTTTCATTCAAGATTTCAAATGTTTCTTTGGTTCTTATAAACGGAGAAACAAAAGCCAAATCAAACTTTACTTGAGCAAAGTCTTGTATTGCATCAGCAACTTGTTTTTTCCCTTTTGGAGTCAGATGATGTGGAAAATCAGCCACTCCACTCAAGACATCACCCGTATTATTTTCAGCTTCACCGTGTCTGATCAAAACATAAGAATTATTTTGCTTCTTGACCAAATCGGAAATAGCACCGACAACTTTCTTTTTTCCACATTTTGGATCATTACAAATCCAAATAGGTAGAGGCGTACCCCAATATCGTTCACGAGAGATCGCCCAATCTTTGACTTCTTTCAACCATTCTCCAAAACGACCGTCTTTGATATATTCCGGTTCCCAATTTATCCCTTCATTTTCTTTTACCAATTTGTCACGCAAGACTGACATTCTCACATACCAAGAATCTCTTGCGAAATAGATAAGCGGAGTTTTGCATCTCCAACAATGAGGATAGCTATGTTCGTATTTTTCCTTTGCAAATAACAAACCTCGACTAGCCAAATCTTTTATTATTACAACATCAGTATTTGGATCTTTTACGAATAAACCAGCGAATGAACCGGTCTCTTTCTTGAAAGTGCCGTCATCGTTTACAAGATGATATTTTGGCAAACCCACCTTTGTTCCCAATTCGAAATCATCTTGACCGTACATAACCGCCGTATGGACGATACCTGTTCCATCTACTGTTGTAACAAAATCTGCAGGATAAACTTTGTAAGCATTTTGGATTTTTTCTTTTTCTAAGCCAGAAATGTTATCGAGTAAAAATAGATAGAGCGGTTCATATTCTAGACCGACAAGATCTTTGCCACTTAACTCTACTTGCTCAGGATTTAATGAACTTTTGAAAATTTGTGATTTTCTTTCTTCTGCAATGATATATGTCTCACCCGATTTAATATTTGATTTGCTTATTGTTTCATTTTTATCAAATGTTTTTTCTTGAATCGTGGCGTTCAATGGAATATCGTATTTAATTCCTAAATATTTGATCTTCTCCCCTACCGCCAATCCAACGTTCCCCGGTAAAGTCCAAGGTGTTGTCGTCCAAGCCAAAAGAAAGACATCACCCTTGAGTCCGATCTTTTCGGGGTTTTTGACTTTAAACTTAACTGTAACTGAAAGATCTTTCACATCTTGATAACCCTGAGCAAGTTCGTGTGACGATAAACCTGTACCGCATCTAGGACACCATGGTACGACTTTGTAATCTTTGTAGAGCAGATTTTGTTCATCTATTTTTGAAATAATATTCCAAATCGATTCTATGTATTGTGGTTTGTAAGTAATATATGGATCCTGTAAATCTACCCAATATCCCATACGGTTGGTAAATTCTTTCCATTCTTCAACATATTTCCAAACACTTTCTTTACATTTTTCATTGAAAGCACCGACTCCATATTGTTCAATTTCTTTTTTTGATTTCAAACCCAATTCTTTTTCAACTTGAAGCTCAACTGGCAAGCCGTGAGTGTCCCAACCACCTTTTCTGCGCACATAATATCCGCACATAGTTTTGTAACGAGGAATCGCGTCCTTGAAAGCACGGGCTTCGAGATGGTGAATACCGGGATGACCATTTGCGGTCGGTGGACCTTCGTAAAAAACAAAGTTTTTGCCTTTATCCTTGTTCTTTGCCAAAGACTTTTCGAATATCCCTTTCTCTTTCCAATATGCCAAAATACGCTCTTCGCGCTCTGCTTGTTTAGATTTTGTAGCTTTGTCATCACTTAAAGCCTTGTCACTAAAAACTTTTTCAATCATAATAGAAATATCTTAGCATTTCTTAGGAAAAATGCTTGCTAATTATACAATTCACTGTGAGTTCCGATATCAATTAATCGGACAATATTGTTATCATAATCCTCATAAATCAACCTATAATCTCCTGTAATATTGATACTACGATAATGTTTGAAGACTCCCCGCAATCCGTGATTATTCAAAATATTTGCATAAGGATTAACTAAAAATAAATCTAATCGCTCTTTTAAAGCAAGTTTAATTTTATGCGGTAATTTTGCCATAGCTTTTTCAAAGCTCCGGTTATAAACTAATTGCATATATATCTAAATCTTTAGATGTTTATAAAGACTATCTGTATCAGAAAAAGGTCCAGAAAAATCACCTGCGTCCATTTCTCTACTTATTTTTTCCCACAAAGCCATCTTTTCTTTCGTTGGCATCGGTTCAGCTGAAACAGAAAATTTTCTCTCACGCACAAACTGCTTAAGAAAAGCATTAACAACACTAGTCAAAGTAATACCCAACTCTTCAGCCAATTTCTTTGATTGTTTCAATAAAGCTTTGTCTGTTTTTATTGTAATTGTTGTATCCATAGAAATATATATGCAAATATTTAATAATACCTTTATACTAACAGTAGTATTATTTATTTGCAACTACATTTTCCTTGGTACTTTGATCCCGAGTAAATCCAAACCGTTTGTCATAGTAATAAGAAAAGCTTTAGTTAAAATTACAAAATAGTGAGAGAGAGGATTTTTATTATCTATAATAACTTGCGAAGCATAAAAACTATTAAATTCTCCCGCGAGATCAACCAAGTATGTAGCAATAGTCTGTGGGGCATATTCCCTACGAGCACGAGCAACAACTTCTTCGAATTTAATAATCTTTTTTTCTAATGAATTAGCTTTCTCTGGAAAATCCATTTTTTTATTATAATTAAATTCACTAGAAATATTTACTTCTTTTGCTTTATCCAAAATAGACTGGGCACGAACAGCAGAATACTGTAGATAAGGACCCGAATCACCTTCAAATGAAATAGATGACGCAGAATCAAAAATAATATTACTACCGACAGAAGAACGAAGAATTGTATACTTTATTGCTCCAACTGCGACAACATTAGCAATTTCCTCAATTTCCTCAACATTAAATTTACGGTCTTGTATTTTTTCTTTTACCAAATCTTTTATATCACTTATCAAAGCTTCCGCGGTGACAACATTTCCTGTTCGAGAAGACATCTTACCAGAGAGAAAACGCATCATGCCATGACCAATGTGTCTAGTTTTTGAACCATTTTTCTCATCTATCAACAAAAAGACCTGCTTCAAAACCTTGAAATAATCATTTTGTTCATTGGCTGTGATAATTATCGACTCATCTAGATCTGGGTAGTCTTTGAATTTTGTAACATTCAAACCCAAATCTTTTGCTTCATAAGTAGGTAAACCTTGAGAATTGATGAAAACTCTAGTATGTAGTGAGTATTTTTCTCCCTTGAAAACCGTGGCCCCTTCGCTAATTTCAAATATACCTCTAATCAGATTTTGTCTTACAATGTCTTTTCCGATTTCTGCCATCTCGCTTTCGTAAATATATTTATCGAACTTCGTACCAAGCAGTTTGTAAATCAATTCAAAATGATCCAAACTCCATTTTCTACCTTTTTCATAAATATCATTTATCTTTGTATCAGATTTTTCATAGATCTTTTTATTCAATTCATCAATTTCTTTTTTTGCAATTAGATCTTCGTCGTAAGTCTTTGTACCCAAAACATACATCTTACCCAAAAAATCTGTTTTTTCTTGAATAGAGACTGTTTCATCTGGCATATTGGAAATATTTTTTTCTATAGCCCAGATCGCCTTTGCTATATGAAGACCAATATCAGATGGATAACAAACTCGAAAAACTTTCGCTCCAGAAGATTCTATTAATCTGGCGATAGACTCGCCAATAGCGTTCGCCATCAAATGTCCAATATGAAAAACCTTGAAAGTGTTTGGATCGGTATATTCGACTATGACTTTTTTATTAGCTTCGACAGATGAATGGCCGAAGTTTTGTTCATCATTTACAACAGAACAGATTTTTTCTGCAACAAATCTGTCTGCCAAAAAGAAATTGATAAAACCAGGGCCAGCGACTTCAATCTTGGAAATTCTGGATTCGGCACTTAGTTTTGTTTTTATAGCTTCAACGATATCCCCCGCCAATTCCACAGGTTTCTTTTTTAATTCTTTAGAGATCATAAAAGCGATGTTGCTAGAATAATCTCCATGACCGAGCTCGTCCGGATGTTCGAGAACTATTTCTTTGCTGTAATCAATACCAAGTGCTTTAAGAGCGTCTATAATTAAAACCTTAATTTCTTCAATAATATTCATATAAGTATTGTAGCAGAAAGCGAACATTCGGCTAGAGGAGGACGGAAGAGGACGAGGGTAACCCTAGCCCAAATGGGCTAGGGTTACCCTCGTCCTCTTCCGAAAAAAAGAAAAGCCGGAGGTGATGTCTTTAATGACATCACATCCGGCCGCCTCACGGCGAGTGGTTTGGTGTTAGACTGTCTCGATTAAGAGACTGTATATGTGTCTATCCACCATAGAGGGGCGAAAGCCCCTAATTCGACGACTTGTCGATCTATTACCTTAATGTTTGTTTGGGTTTCCCTCTACTACATTATGGCTTTTGATCTACTGTCGTCTCCTGATCCTAGCTTGGAGACAATGATTATCCTACTCCTCTCTCAAAATATTGTCAATACTTTTTGCAATGTGGATGAAATCCTTCTCTTTTCTACCACGCGTAGTCTCTGCTGCGCCACCTAGACGAATACCAGATGGATCGTTGGGCAAACGAGTATCAAAAGGTATTGCATTCATATTTACAATAATATTTTTACGTTCCAGTTTGAGACTAGCCTCTTTTCCAGAAACAGCCCCCGCACCTTTTTCATTTTTCTTTCCACCGTTCCAGGTGTCTAGTAGAAGGAGGTGTGAATCTGTACCACCAGACACAACTCTCCAGCCAAGTCTAGATAATTCGCTCGCCAAAACTGCCGTATTCTTCACTACTTGTTTTGCATATTTCTTGAAAGCGGAAGTACTGGCTTCTTTGAGTGCAATCGCAATACCAGCAGTCTGATTCTGATGAGGACCACCTTGAAGTCCGGGGAAAACTGCTTTGTCTATTTTTTTATCAAGTTCACGCTCGTCTTTTCTAGTAAAAATCAAAGCCCCTCTTGGACCACGCAAAGTTTTGTGTGTAGTAGTCGTGACAATGTCAGCATATTCGAAAGGAGAAGGATAAACGCCACCCGCAACCAGTCCTGCAATGTGGGACATATCAACCATCATCAGAGCTCCCTTTTTACCATCTTCATATACGACAGAATCTGCAATCTCTCGAATCTTTTTCCAATCAATAATTCTCGGATATGCCGTATAGCCAGCAACGATAATGGCAGGTTTTTCTTTTTGAGCAATATTTTTTAATTCTTCATAATTCAACATCTCAGTCTTGGCGTCCAAACCATAAGGTACTTGCAACCAAAATTTACCGCTAGCTGAAACTTTGTGACCATGAGTCAGATGACCTCCGTGTGCGAGTGACATCCCCATAATCTTCCCTCCTTGAGGGATAAGACCAGTGTAGACAGCTAGATTGGCCGGTGAACCAGATAAAGCTTGGACATTTACATGCCAATTCGCCTCAAGTGAATTGTTCCGAGCGAATTTGTCACTCTGTGAAAAATGAGTCGAGGAACCATTCAAACCAAAAAGTTTTAACGCTCTTTCTATACAAAGATTTTCAACTTTATCGATTATTTCATTACCACCATAATAACGCTTACCTGGATAACCTTCCGAATATTTATTGTTCAATTCCGAACCGAGCGCCTCGAGGACATCTTTGGAAGCATAATTCTCCGACGCAATCAGATTGATAGCCTTTTTCTGACGCTTCTTCTCCGCATCTATTAGTTTTTTTATTTGTGTATCTTTCATCTCCCTATCCTATCACTAGGTTGTAAACAAAAAAAGGGTTGCCTATTCCCTCTTTTTATTCTTATTTTTCTTATTTACGGAAGTTTTCTTATTTTTTAGAAACACTTTTCTATCCTTTTCATCAAAACCTCCAGCAACCGTCATTTTCGCAGAGATCCTCTCTTGTGGATTATAATCCTCCAAACTAACCATTTCTGGTCTAAAACTTTCTAAATCTTTAACATCTTTACTCAAAACCAAGCGTGGAAACTCTTTTGGTTTGCGCTTCAGTTGTTCTTTGACTTGTTCAATATGATCATGATAAATATGAGCATCACCAAGAGTGTGAATAAATTCACCTGGTTCATATCCAGCGATTTTTGCGATAATCATAGTCAATGCTGAATAACTTGCAATATTAAATGGTACTCCTAGAAACATATCGCAACTTCTTTGATAAAGAAGACATGAGAGTTTATTACCAGAAACATTAAAATGAAATAATATGTGACAAAGTGGAAAAGACAAAGCGTCTCCAGGTTTTGCCATTGCATAGAGAAATTGCGGATTCCAAGCAGACAAAATTGCATGCTTTCTTTCAGGAAAATTCTTTAGAGTATCAATTACCCACGCTAATTGATCAATTTTTCTACCGTCAGCAGTTGGCCAGGATCTCCATTGTTCTCCATATATTTTTGGTAATTCGCCATGTTTTTTGGCAAAATCGTTATCAGTAGCAATTTTTTCTACGAATTGTTCCAAAGTTAAACTTGGTAATTCGCCTTTATCTGCTTTTTTCTTGTATATCTTATATGGGTAATCATTCCAAATTGGCACTTTATGATCTACTAGATATTTGATATTAGTTTGACCAGACATAAACCAATACAATTCTTGCATTATACTGTTCCATGGAACTTTTTTTGTCGTAAGTAAAGGAAAACCTTTTGAAAGATCGAAACGCATTTGTCGACCAAAGACACTAGTCAAACCAATACCAGTATTATGGTCATGTTTAACTGTACCATTATCCAAAATATCCTGAAGCAAGTCTAGATATTGGTATTCAGGATTTATTTTATTATTTTTTTTAATATAAATTAAAAATTACTTGTAATTCTTATTTTTACCTTTAACTACTTTCTTGTTTTCCTCTTCTTTTGGATCTACAAAATGTTGCCAATCGCGATTGTGATATCGACCAGTAGTCTTGTAATCTTTTTTTGGTGGACTAGAAAGTTCAGAGAATAGTATCTGACCAATTCTCATTTGTGGACGCAAAATTATCGGCATATGATTTAGATTACATAATTCAAAAGTGATATTCAAAAAATGTCCTGGGTTAATTATGCCGGCTGTATTATGAATAATAAGCCCAAGTCTAGCCAAACTACTTTTTCCAGACAAATGTATCAGATATTTATCTGAACCAAAATAATCAACCGATGTTCCAAGAATACTAACCCCCGGATGAAGTACGAACATGCCAGAATCTGGAATAATTACTTCTTTAGGGACTGGAAATACTTTATTAACAGGATCGATAGCTGTTATTGATTCTGAATTATGAACAATAAACTTATTACCCAATAAAATATCGTAACTCGCTGGCTGGAGACGATCTTCTTCAAAACTCTGAATGACAATGTCACCTTTTGTTAATGCTTTCTTTATATCATTATCGGATAAATACATGTTATTTTTTTATTCAATATTAAATATATTATCAGTACCATAATATTTTTCCCAATTTGCATTGTAATGAGCAAACATTCTTTCCAAACGATCTTGCGCCAATTCTTCTACCTCTAATTTTTTCATAACTGAAAGCAGATCTCTCCTGACATCTTCGAGAATTTTCTCGTCTTTCGTAACCTTTTCAAATTCAGCAAGATATCCGTAACCAGCATTTTTGTCTAGACAAACATGCATATCACCACATTCATATTCTTCTCTTTCTCTTGACCATTTGGCTTGGTAGGTGCAACCGGCATCCAAAAGTAATTTGTCCAATTCTGGCAACTTCATTGTTACAACTGATTCAAATTCAATCCTTTTTACTCCATTTGAACTTGTGTCATCTCCAACCGAAGCCTTGATAACTAGAATAACTTTGCCATCAGCGTCACGTGTACGAATAGACATTTTTTGTCCATGTTTCAAAATATTTTCAAAAGTCTCTCGTTTATCAAAAGGGATTTGTAAATCCAATGATTCGGTTAGTTTTACTAAATCTTTTGGTGTATTGAAATAATGATTGAGTTGCTTACCTTTTGAGATAAGTTTTGTGTTTGGAAAAGTTTCTTTTAAACTTTGGATCAATTTTTTTGCGTGGCCTTCCGAACCAAGCAGACTTTTTATTTCTACTTCGTATGTATGTTGCATATATTTTCTTTTAAGATACTTATGAAGTATAATCCTTACATTAACGCTTGCATAGGTGACAAAATTTTAATTTTAATTTCCAATGAAAACCTTCATCATAGTCGCTCACACCGCCGATGGCTTCATTGCCCCAACGAATCCCGCAGGCAAAGCTATGCCGTCAACAGTTTGGACTAGTGGTGCAGACAAGAAAAAGTTTGTCGAATTGACCAAGAAAGCTGGTGCTATCATTATGGGTCTTAATACTTGGAATACTATAGGCAAACCTCTTTCCGGACGTCTAAACGTTGTTTATGCCCCCAAAAATACACCCCCGATAGAAGGCGTGATGATGACTGATCTATCTCCAGAAGAACTATTAGCAGAACTTGAAAATAAAGGTTACAAAGAAGTCGCTATTTGTGGTGGTAGTACTATATACACCATGTTTATGCAAAGTGGTTTGGTCAATAAAATTTATATAACAATTGAACCCAAGATCTTTGGTCAAGGACTGACGTTGTTTAACAAACCAATATCCGCTGACTTGAAACTTGTTTCTGTAGAGAAACTGTCAGATGATGTGTTATTTTTGGAGTATGATGTTGTATAACCTGTCTGAGGGTAACCCTAGTCCAGGCGGACTAGGGTTACCCTCAGACAAAAAACTACTTCACATCAACCCCCATAGACCTCGCAGTACCAGCGATAATCTTCATTGCCGCTTCAACTGTATTTGCATTTAGATCTTGCATTTTTTTTTCGGCAATCTCTTTGATTTGAGCTTTTGTGATAGTGCCCACCTTACTCAAGTTTGGCTTACCCGAACCTTTGTCTTTCTTTATAGCTTTCAAAATAAGACTAGAAGCAGGAGGAGTTTTGAGAACGAAAGAATAAGTGCGATCTTCATAAACTGAGATAACAACTGGGATCATGTCACCGATCATGTTTTTTGTAGCATCGTTGAACTTCTTGGTGAAGTCGCCGATATTGACACCAGCCTGACCCAAAGTTGGACCCAAAGGAGGCGCAGGAGTAGCTTTTCCAGCTGGAGCGAGAACCTTTACTTTCTTGATAATCTTTTTTGCCATAGTTGTACTATCCTACATTAAGTTTATAATATAATCAATCAAACATTACACTTTCTTTACTTGCAAGAAATCCAACTCAACCGGTGTCTCACGTCCGAACATAGAAACCAAAACTTTTATCTTACCTCTTTGTGTATCTACTTCAGCGACTTTACCTTCAAAATCTTTGAATGGACCGTCGGCAATCTTCACCAAGTCGCCAATACTCAGATCTATAGAGTGCTCAGTGGTACTCTTTTGCATTCTAGAGAATAGATTTTCAACTTCTTTTGGATCTAATGGAACCGGAGAAACCCCCGCTCCAACGAAACCTGTTACGCGAGGAGTATTACGAACAACATACCAAGAATCATCGGTAACGATCATGTCCACGAGAACATAACCTGGATAAATCTTCTCTTCCTCTTCTACACGCTTACCACCTTTGACTTTGATTTTCTTTTCGGTTGGAACAATAACGGCGAAGATTTTGTCTTCCATGTTTAGGGACTCGATACGTTGTTTCAGATTACGAGCAACAGCATTTTCGTAGCCAGCATAAGTATGGATAGCGTACCAACTTCTTTCACCTGTTGTTTGTTGTTTTGTCATATTATTTAGAACAAAAGTGTTAGCAATCGACCAAAAACAAAGTCAGAAACAGCCAATATAATAGCGGTTCCCAAAGAAACAGCGATAACTAGTGCAGTAAAACGAATAGTCTCAGCTCTGGTTGGCCAATTGACATGGTTCATTTCTGCTCTTGTATCTTTGATATATTCAATAATTTTCATATTTGTATTAAAAAACCCCTCCTAGGGCTATGCCCATACTATCACGTTATATGTTTGATAGTCAAATAGCGGAGTTTTCTCGTTTAGGATCTAGTTGATCTCGTAAGTAATGGTCACACTACTTGTAACTTTTTGTTCACCTACAGGAATCTCTGGAGCAACACTAGCATTCTGGACTTTCATCATATCTGCACCGCCCATGCCATAGACTGGTCTTGGATAATATCCTCCATTATCTTCTGAGAAACTTACTATTTTGACCAATGAAACACCCAACTGTTTGGCCAAGAGCTTTGCTTTATCTTGTGCTTTTGTTATAGCTTCGGCTCTAGCTTGTGCTTGTACAGCATCTGGTTCATCGACTGAGAAAGTCAAATCACTGAGATATTTTACATTTTGACTACCGATTGTTGCGAGCAATTCACCAGCTTTCTTTAGATCGCGAACTTTTATCACGGTTGTTTGACTGACATCATAACCAGTCAAGATAGATTTTGAGGGAGGACAACTGTATGTTGAACAAATACCACTCTGATACTCGTAGCTTGGGTTGATGTTGTAAGATGTTGTTTTTATATCCTTATCTGCTACCCCACCATCTCTAATAGCTTTTAGTGTTGCATTGATCTTTTTTGAAGCTAGACTTTGTGCTTCAACAACAGTCTTAGCATTTTCGTTCACTGTAAATGAAAATGTGGCAATATCTGGAGTAGAGACAGCTTCTCCAGTACCAGTAACGGTGATTATATTTGGTGAACTTGGGTTGACTCCAACATAAGAAATAGATTTTAGTTCTTTGAACGAAACGATAAGTAGAAACACCGTAAGGATACCAAGGGCGACCATTACTGCATTCCATAGTTTTGATGGGATATTCATATTATTATATTAATGTAATTTTAATAGCGATTAGTGTTAATAATTCCATTATAGCTTTTAATTGGGCTTTATACAAGGCTAATTAGGCTCTTTTTGACACAAATCCAATAAATTTTGGAAAATAGAAAGCACGGTAAGTGGACCGACACCTCCTGGGACTGGGCTTATAGCCTGAACAATTTGTGAGACTGCTTCAAAATCTACATCACCAACTATTTTTCTCTGAGCAATATTTTCATCTTTTTCATCAAGTTTTTTACTTTCAATAGTATTTATTCCGACATCGATAATTATTTGACCGGACTTCACATGATTAGCGGTAATAAGATTGGGTTTACCTACAACTGAAATAATAATATCAGCATCCAAAGTCTCCTTTGCCAAATCTGGAGTTTTGCTATGACAAACCGCAACCTCAGCTTTTTCATTCAAACACATAGAAGTAATAGGCTTGCCAACAAGTGCCGATCTGCCGGTAACTACAACTTTTTTGCCAGATAAATCTATTTTGTAATATTGGAGCAAAGTTCTGACTCCACGAGCTGTAGCTGGTAAAAGAGCTTGATTATTGGTACGAGTCCACCGTTCTACATTATATGAAGTGATTGCATCGACATCTTTTTTTGGATCAATAGTATCTATAACAGCATCGCGATCTATTTCTGATGGTAAAGGGAGTTGAACTATGATCCCCTTCACTTCTGTATCCTGATTATTTTCTTTTATAATATTTATAAGTTCACTTTGACTGACACTTTCTTCCAACTGAATATGTTTTACTTTTACCCCAATCTTTTCGGCAAATAATTTCTTGGCCCGAACATACGCGCCAGTATCTTCCCTATTTCCAACCTGAACAATAGTCAAAACCGGCACAAACAACAAGCCAGCAAAACTTTTTGCCAGTTCTGGTATCGCTTCATCACGAATTTTGCGACCGTCAAGGATGTTTGCTGGCATGAGAAAAGTGTAGCATAAGTGTCAAAGATAATTAATCACGAAATATTCTTTCGATATCTGTGTCATTCTCACAAAAAAGGTCTAGATCACCCTTTGTCAAATCGCCCACCTTGCATATATTCCACAAGGCAACAACCTTGTCTCCTTCCCTTTTATTTCTTTTTCCTGAATAGTCAGTTCTCCAACCTCAATCGAGCCACCATATTTTTCTACTAAAGAAAGCAAAATGTTTTCATAAGCAATAGCCGAATATCCTGCCGAATCACCATTTATCAAAAAGAAACTTGGTTTATCTTTCAAAATCTTTTTACAATCTTCTACGAGAGCTAGGAAATGTTCTTCGATTTTCCAGACTTCATTTTCTGGACCATGACCGAAAGCTGGCGGATCCATAATTATCCCATCGTATTTTCGACCGCGCTTGATTTCTCTCGTAACAAAACTTCTAGCATCATCTAGGATCCAACGAATCGGTTTATCTGCCAAACCAGAAAGTTCTGCATTCTCTTTTGCCCAAGTAATAGCCGCTTTTGAACCGTCAACATGGACAACTTTCGCTCCCGCTTTTGCACAAGCAAGTGTTGCTCCACCCGTATAGCCAAAGAGATTTAGAACCTCAAAACTATTATCATCACTTTCTTTTTTACCTTTAACCTTGTCTTCCAATCCTCTCCAGTTCATAAACTGTTCTGGAAAAATTCCTACATGTTTGAAGGCTGTTGGTTTGATGTTGAATTTTAATCCGGCAAAATCAATCGACCAACGATCCATTTCTTTGTTTCGAATTACCCAACCAGAACCTGACTTGGCACTGCTTTCTTCTCTGACAAATTTTGCATCAGCTTTTTTCCAATCTTCAAGATCTAATCTTTTTGCCCACAAAGCTTGCGGATCTGGTCGTGACAAAACAAAATTACCAAAACGTTCCAGTTTCTCACCGAGGCCAGAATCCAAAAGCTCATAATCTGGACCTGATTTGGTTATAAACACATTTAATTCTTTCATATTTTTGGATTTATGATTTTATTCGAAGATTCTATGGCTTCTGGTCTTTCTTCAAATAAATCCATAGCTGTTACAAACAAAATAGTTGTAGTTAGAAAAGATCCCAAACAGTAGATACAATAAGATTGTAAAATAAAAACCTGAATATAAACAAACCACAAAGACATGATCATTCCTGGGATTGTAAGTAGCAATGACCATTTGAGTGGCGTATTATTTTTACTTTCAAAATAGATGAAAACACTAATTAAAATTAGAAAATAATAAATCGCACCACCCAAAGCTACGGGTACACCTAGAATAGTCGAATACGAACTAGTCAAGACGGTCTCACAACCACTAACAACAGAACAAGGAGGTATCACACCTCTATAGTGTTCAATTGTAAGATAACTAGCATCGGCAAAGCCCAATAGGGCGGTTACAGACAATAGAATTGCGACTCTATTGTGTATTTGTCGTAGCCGCTTGTTCAACAAGCGTTTTAAATACTTCATATCCTTGTGGATTATCTATCGCTTTACCATTAATAAAGAAGGTTGGAGTACCTGCTACACCAATCTTGGTACCCTCTTTGACACTATCAGTAATTTTTTGTTTGAGAATTGAGCTTACCATATCCACTTTGAAAGTTTCGATGTTCAAACCAATCTTGGTGGCATAATCAATAAAAATTGGTTTTGGATCTGCAAGTTCGGTCCAATCTGCATGGTTATCGAAAATCAACCTATACATCTCCCAGAATTTACCTTGCTGAGAAGCGGCTTCAGAAGCAAGTGCTGCTGGTATAGCATTGGCATGTTGAGATAATGGGAAGTGGCGGTAGACAAATCTGATTGGGACAGTTGAACTAGCAATCAATCTTTCAACTATATAAAAATAGTTTTGACAAGCAGGGCATTGAAAATCACTGTATTCAATAATAGTTACAGGAGCATCCTTTGGACCGAGAACGTGGTCGAGTTCGGCTATAGGAGCTGGAGTGCCTTGAACGCCCCCCGGAGTCTTTGATGCTTTGTTGGAAGCAACAATAAGTCCCCAAATAATAAGAATAATAACAATAATGAAGCTAGCCCAGAAAATAATGCGTTTTGTATTCATAAAAACAGTTTAATCGAGAAAAGCGGTTGATGCAAGTTTTCGCAGAGGTGTGACATCTGTATCACCCAGAGTGATACAGATGTCACACCTCTGCGAAAACTAGTAGCGCTAATATTCCCAAAAAATTCATAATAAAAGAAATTGGAATCAATACTGCAACCCTGGTCTTTGATAAACCGAGTAAAGTAAGAGCTAGTTCATCTGGCAAAGGTGAGGCGATGATCAAAGCACCCAAAAGTGGCGATACCCATTTCATGAAACCCAAATGAAAAGAATGCATTATCTTTTTCATTACTGATGGTTTGATCGAGGCTACTAAATCATCAACAAAACGATCGCGGATGAAATAAAATAAAATCAAATCTCCACAAAGCGCACCCAGTGCCCCCCATAAAGCGATAGTAAAGTTGGAAACTCCAGAAATACTAACCAAAGCTATCGCAGAAGGTGCGATTGTAAAAACTGAAGTAAAAAATATTCCCGCCAAAAAACTAACAACTATTTCATTTCCTATAATATTAACAATATAATCAACTACACCCAATCTTGAAAGAGTGATCGCAATGACTGCTCCAAGCAGAACAAAAACAAAGTCTTTAATCAATTCTTTTCTGGCGTTTTTTATTATCATAATCCTTGTGTAAGTGAAACTATTTTATAACCTTTTGATTCGATTGTCGTAAACAATTCATCCAAGATATTTCCGGTAATATTATCACCAATATGCATAAGGTAAATATTCCCTGGCGCAAGCGTAGAAAGAATTCTGTAACGAACAGTACCATCCGTCTCCCCTTCACTCTCTTTCCAGTCCAAAGCATCGATTGTCCAGTAAACAGATTGATACCCAGAACTAAAAGCCTTTTTCAAGACTCTTTCATCACGATCACCATAAGGTGGACGGAAATATGGTTTCGATGATTCGTTGACCGTTGTTTCTAATACCTTCTCCATTTTCCACAATTCTCCCCCTATCTCATCGTCAGTAATAGAGGTCAGATATGGATGACTGTATGTATGATTGTAGATTTCATGCCCCGCACCGTTCATCCTCCTTACAAGAACAGAATTCTTTTCTATAAACTTTCCTGTTAAAAAGAATGTTCCCTTCACGTGATGTTTCTCCAAAATATCCAAGATTTTTGTTCCAGAAGTTGCGCTATCCCCACCATCAAAGGTAAAGATAACTTGTTTTTTGTTTTTATCACCGTGAGTTATTTCCTCTCTAGATCTTGGTAGTTGGTCTTGCTTTTGTTCCGGTTCCGTTATTATCGGCTTTTTTTCTGGAAAAAGAACGATAAATAAACCAAAAAGGAGAAATAAAAAAGTAGCCATTCGAACCTCTGTTGACAAAGGAATCCATTCTTTATTGATTTCTGGTGGCATTCTTTTTAATTAAACAGTGAATGAGACAATTATAACAGATAATTCGGTGTTATTAATTATCCAATAAATCTTTTCTGAATTTTATAAGTTAAATATCCCAATAACCCAAGCTGAATAGTTGGCGTAAGACCGGTATTCAAAATTGGAATTATTGGCATAAATAAATTGTAAGACCATCTAAGCTTATTACTGACTCAAATTCTTCCGATCTAGACTTTCTAATAATTTATTTGCTTCTTTTGCTCGATTTATCGGTGTAGCTGGGTTCAAGACAGAACCAGATGTAATAGATCCGTTCGTATCAATACTTTGATTTGATGCTGGGACAATCCCTAGAGTTTGATATTGGTTCATCATTAAAAAAGCAATGATTGCAACCGTGATCATCAACATAATGAGACCGACATAACCGTGATTATGATTATAAATTTTATTCATATAAATATTGTCTAGATTTATTTAATATAATAGTAACACAACAACTGTTGATAACTATTATTAAATAATAAATTATAATTGTCATTGGAAGGAGGTTGTATGGATTCTACAACACCTGTAGGACTCTTGGTACGAGAGAGAAAGAAAGCTCAGATCAATGAGGCGCTAAGCCCATTCAATCGATGGGTTGCCGGAATCAATCTGGGTCACGAGCCAAATATACGAGAGTGCGTTTGGTGGTACATAGAGCACGGCGGAGCCATAAACTACGCCGAACAACATCCCAAACTAGAGGATGTAGACTAGAGAAAAACATAATGCGAGACCACAACTAGCAACCCACACTTTCTTGGAGAAATGGTGGGTTAGTTTTTTGATAATTTAATAGGATTATTATTTATAACTATCCCTTAAAAGAAATAAGTTATGACAAGACCTATCGATCCTGCCAATAATCCGTACACTAACGCTGGTAATAAATTGTGTTTTATCACTTTCCCCTCTGCGTGACTTAGATGGACAACAGAGGAAGCTGCAACAACATTGTGGATCGCAACCATGTTACCTACTGCACTCCCGACCGACTGCAAAGCGAGGCCGAGTATCGGCGTCATACCTACAGCCAAAGCTGCATCAACTTGTATTGATGCAAACAGTAGATTTGAAACTGTCGAACTACCAGCAATAAATGAACCAAACAATCCTAATATAGGAGAAAATAGTGGCCAAAAAGGACCGGTCGCAGTCAAAAGCGAGGCGATATTTTCTGCAATACTCAGATAACCGAAAATATTATGCTTGGAGTAAATAAATATTTGAACAATTATTAATATAGAAATAAGCGCAACGCTTGTTTGAAAAATCTTTACAGAGGATGTCTTTATGATATCCATAGCATCACGATGAGTAAATCTATACAAAAAGAACGCACCGATCGAGGCAATAAAAAAGAAAAATCCTGGTGAATAAAATGGATAGAATATGTAGTTGCTGTTTGTACCAAAAAGATTTTGTACAGATATAGAAAAATTACGTACTATCTCCCCTATTCCGAAAATATTAATTCTGGTAATGATCAATAGGACAATAACGCAAGTATATGGGAAAAAAGCTTTGAAATAGTGACCAAAACTATATGTATTTGACTTGTTTAGTTGTGTGGTGTTGTGTATATTTTCAAATATCCACTCTTCTTTTGGAAGAAGAAACTTTTTTCGAATGATGTATATCACAATCAATGCTCCAATAACAGAACCGAAGATTGAGGGGAATTCTGGACCCAGTAAATAGGCAATAAGAAAATAAGGTATTGTGAAAGAAGCACCTGACACAATAGCAAACTTCCATGCAGCAAGAGCTTTTTTTATCGATCGTTCGTGGATAAAGTTGATCATACAAATGATCAAGAGTGGCAAAAATATTCCTAAAACAAGATGGAACGCCGCTGTAACGATGGAAACATTTGATACAAAATTTTCTCCAAGTTGCACTGCTTGCTCCGCACTTACACCTTGAAAAATACCGATACTCATCGGAACTCCTAATGCCCCGAAACTTACAGCGACACCATCACCTATCAAAGTAGCAACGATAGCTGCGAGTGGTGAGAATCCCAAATAAACCATCAGTGGTGCCATGATCATCGAAGGTGTTCCGAAACCAGCGATACCTTCTATGAAAGCGACACCGAACCATGCCAAAAAGATTGCGTGCACCCGAACATCTTTTGAAAATCTAAAAATTAGTCTGTTGATTATAGAAAAACTCCCAGCTTTTTTTAGTACAGCAATCATCAAGATCGTACCAACAAGAATCATTATTATTTCTAGAGCAATAAAACTTCCACGAATCATGGAAACATAGAACCATGTAGAATCCATGCCCCAAAATTTCATGGCTACAATACTTGTAATCACCAAAGAAATGGGACCGGCGATATAAGCTGGTTTTTCCATGATCACCATCAGGAAGAACAGTGCGAATATCGGCAACAGTGCAATCAAAGTAATCATTACCAAAGTATACCAAGTTAAAAGAAATTTACATCAAGTTAAAATAACAGTTTTCGACCGTAATAAGCATTCGCCCCCATCCGAGCACAGACCAAAAACATATCACTCAGCAGAATTTACTCCAAGAGTGAATCAGACTCAGTGGTGAATCTACTGATTCACGATTCGCCTACTTAGGTTGCTTATTATTTTTGCTTAAAATTTATTTCAATAAATCATCAAGTTCACACGAAAGTAACGTCGATTTGTTGAGTAGGATCTGCTCGTTAGGATCAAGATTATCAGCCGTCATACGGATTACCTTAGTAACAAGATTGTCTCCAAGAACTATTTTATTTGTCTTCTTAAAGTACTTTTCGGTTTTCTGATAAAACAAAGTTGCGTACTGGTTGAGTTTAGCTTTTATTGTAGAACTAACCCCCTTTGCTTCATTACTATAAAAGTAAATTTTTGATATCAATTTTTCATCAACACCAACTACTAGATTGTCATCATCAAAGTCTACTGAGTCATCGCTCGCGACATATTTAACATCAATAGATTTTTCATCCGCTGTCTTATATCTATATGTGAAAGAGAAAATATCTGTAGGATAATCCTTATTGATCGTAACGTGATCTAACTCCACTATAGTTCGAATTTTGTAGTCATTAAGCAGACGCAAATAACTCTCACGCCAATTTTTGAGCCAACTTTCAATAAAGCCCCGATTCACGAACAGAGGTGAGAGATCCTGTTTGAGATTATCGTCACTGACTTTGTTCATCTGAAGTGTAAGTTTCTCAAAGATCATGCGTGGGTCATTTACATCGATTCCCTTTGCTACAAGATAGTCTAAATCAGGCACAATTTTTTTATTCATGTACCAAAGAAGATCGTAGATGTCACGTCCTTTTTCTTCATAAGTAGCAGAGCCGATGCCTCGAGTTCCTCTGAGAAAAATGGCAGCGAGCTTACTCGCCATGAGAGCTGACATGTTATAGGTAAGAATAACAAAAGAAAGCTGGTCCTGATTTATTGGCCGACGTTCCGTCACGGTCTTGAGCACTACAAAGTAATTGAGGTCTATTTTTACATGAACCTGTTTTGACGGGTGTCCAGAACCCAACTCATTACCAACGTTGAATTTAAGGATCAACCCTCTGCTGGTAGTTGTTTTAATAGTAAGAAAATCTGTTTCCGCACCATAGGTATTTGTAAAATAGTCTTCAATTTCTTTCTTTAGTTCTTCTAAAAACTTATCTGTTATGGGGTGAGGGATTTCAAAGTCTAAATCAACCGACATCCTATCAAGACCGTGAATGATACGAAGTGCAGAGCCTCCGTACATAATCCATTTGTTATATTCCGGATGATGATATATAAAACTGAGAACGTAGAACTGCAAGTCTTCTTTAAGTGCGTTACGACGCGTTTCCACATCAATCTCTCCGTAAGAAGCAAGATCATCAAGCTTTCTCTTTAAAATTGTTTTAATCTGTTCACTCATTTGAATATTTTTTAATCATTGAATAAAATTTATCCTGCCCTTCTTTCTCCATTTCATCAATATCAATCCTTAACTCACTTATCATTGGTTTGATATTTTCTATTGACATACCGCGAAACTGATTTGTCCTGAAATACAATAAATCAAATAACGCCTTCGCGGGTGAAGCTATGAAAAAATCAAACTTTCCTTTTACAAGTGAGAAATCAGAAAAAAATTCTTTGTTTATAGACTGATATGCAAAGTTGCCCGCTCTTGTCTGATACTCTCTTGTTACTTTCTGTGTGACTGAAGTGACAGAATGGATAGCTTCGGTAGTGAGATTGTAATACTGAAGAGCTGCCCATGAACTTACATATGATGGTGTACGAAGTATATTGGCAAGATAAAAGGAATAAGAAATATCATTTTTATTCTTATCAAAAAAATCAGCAGATACATACAGCCCGTTTTTAAGTCGATAAATTTCCTTGTACTTCAAAAAACGACTGATATAGGTATCAACGGTAGAATCCTTGAGCCCTAACTGTATTCCAAGCTGATAAACAGTATTCTTGGTGAAGTGAGGTAAGTTTTTTAGTTGTTCTATAAGGTTATTCTTACTTTTCATAACTATGACACTAGTGTATCATATGTGAAATACAAGGTCAAGTAGCATTCGCCCCCATCCGAGCACAGACCAAAAACATATCACTCAGCAGAATTTACTCCAAGAGTGAATCAGACTCAGTGGTGAATCTACTGATTCACGATTCGCCTACTTAGGTTGCTTATTATTTTTGCTTCGCGTGGTGGATGCAATTAGAACTTGTCATGAAACAAGTTTATTGTTATTTTTTCTACTCAATCTACCGACAATAATTCCTAATACTAGCGCCCCAATTACAGATAAGACCAATATAGCTACTGGAAATTCCTTATCAGAAATACAGTCTTTAGGAGACTGACCCGAAGTCTGGTCACCCCCATCTTTCTTTGAATATAAAACCAAACTATTATCGTCTGGAATCAAAGGTGAATCACTTTTATAACTATTAACATGTGATCTATCTACTATATTCACACCTGAGACCAGAAAAATAAATTCGCCAACATATCCCCCCTCCCAACAATCACTCTTTCTTGAAAACAGCAGGACTATCTTATCTGATACACCAGGTATTTCATAACCCCCAACAACCAATGGTTGTTCTGCGTTGCACCCACTAAAGGTTATTTCGGATATTTTATTAGAACCTTGAAATACTCTTGCGATAAAATTTGTCTTAATTTTTTCTGAAGTGTCAGGGATATTTTCTATACCAATCACATCTACAACTATGTCAATATTGTTTCGTCTCAAATTAATTGGAACTAAGGTAGTAAATTGAGAAGTAAACGAATTAATTCTTAAACTTTGATTTTCAGTAACTAATCCATCATTACACGAATAAACCACTTTGGACATGAGTGTAGAGAGTGAGATGCTTTTTAGTTCTGGCGGACAACCCTTTCCGTTATAATTTTGTTCAGTGTAATAAATTGAGGATGTTTTTGAATCATATTTAAAATCATATACAATCGTTGGTCCTCCAACTGTAGCTTGTGCATTGTTCACCAAAATACCAAACGAAATTATTAACAAAAAAGCAAAAATAGTTGCATGTAAAGTTTTTTTCAAACAAAAATTATACCACAAATACAACTTTTGAGTATAGTATGAGTTGCGGAGGTTAGAACTGTGTTCTATGAAAAAAGGGGGTAGGTACATCACATAGATTTTTGATGGATATGATATTCTTGTAGTCATGACTCATCCTAATAAGGATCATATTACCCCCCCCCCGAGAATTACCACAGGTAATTCTCAAATCGAAAGAGACATATCGTTTTTGGCTAACCCTCTATCGTGATTTTACGAAGGTTGAACGGTATGGAATCGGGAACAAAATTGAGCAGGCTTTTCTTGATGTTCTTGAGTACACGCTTTGCCTGAGCTATCTCCCACCTGAACACAAAATTCCAATGCTGAACAAGGCAATAACGAAACTCGATATTGTGAAGTTTTTTGCACAGCTTGCGTGGGAAAGTAAAATCATCCCAACGGATAAATATTCTGATTTGATTGCAAGACTTGAAGAGATCGGCCGACAACTCGGAGGCTGGAAGAAAGGACTGCAAGCAAAAACTCCCCGGCCATAAGCCGAGGAGAAAACCAACAGTTTCGAGAGAACACCTGATTGCCATCGTTCCACCTGTTCGGGTTCTCGACGGAGTTCGCATTGACGTTCCATCCGTCGTCGTTCCAGTTCACGTTGACCGCGCGAAGCACACCAGCGTTATCGTACATGGGACCATCTGCATCACCGCCAGCCAAATCATGACGAACTGAATTTTATCCGGGACATCGAAGTCCGCCAGTCCCACGTACCAATTCTTGTTATTTTTTTGAAGAGACTTCTCTCACCCTTGCGCAAGGCGTACCCGACGCAACACTCGGGAAAAATATCTTAAGACCATGACACGGAAGCCGTAACCGCCCGCATATTCACCTACTGCCGACATAAGTATAACTG
>Ga0163154_10000846_pt1 | contig 47667 bp, 31 predicted proteins | sample OliLakLV19MP9P1_FD_148649 | JGI IMG/M metagenome (GOLD analysis project Ga0163154, IMG submission 148649) | Freshwater microbial mat bacterial communities from Lake Vanda, McMurdo Dry Valleys, Antarctica - Oligotrophic Lake LV.19.MP9.P1 | ecosystem: Environmental > Aquatic > Freshwater > Lake >... | reverse complement strand
CGCCCCCGCGCAGGCCCGCGGCTATGTGAAGAGCGATCAGGTGAAACGAGCCACGCCCGAAGAGGCCGCGGCGTATACAAAGCCAGCGTCCGGCGCCGCAACGCCCCCGGCTCCCAGGCCCCAGCCAGTCAAGCCGACGACGCCGGCGACCGGCGGCGACCCGGTCCCTGCTCCCACGACGCCCCCGCCGGCAACGCCAACGACACCGCCTTCCGCGATCCCCGCCACTCCCGAGGGCGAGCCAGCCGTTCCGGCGGATCCGAACGCGACAACGCCCGTACCCCCGCCGGTCGCGCCCCCGACGCCACCCGTTGATGCGCCCCGACTCAAGGTCATCAAGGACATCGACACGCTCCGCACGCTCTTCAACAACGTGATGCAGAAGGCCGGCAGCGAGGCCGAGATCAACACCGTCATCGCCGAGTTCGACCGCACGACTAACACGCTGGGCGGCACGCCGGAGGACCGTCGCATCCACGAGGCGCTGACCTCTCGGCGCGAGGCCCTGACTCTTCGATTAGAGGTTTTCGAGGCCTCGAAGAAACTGCGCGACAGAGCAACCGCTATCAGCGAGCGCGAACTCAAACTGCGCGAGTACGTCGACAACGTCGAGAAGCAGTCGATCTACACCATCGTCGGGCGCATCGTGCCCAGCACCGTCTACGACGGCAAGCGCGGCATGCCGCTGATGTTCCGCGTCGAGTCCGCCGACTCATCCTCCACGCGCACTTTGGGCTATGTGGTGCCGCGAGAGGGCTTGGACCTGCTCACGGTCTCGGGCAAGGTCGTTGGCATCGTCGGCGAGTCGAGGATCGACGAATCGCTCCGGCTGAACATCGTCGCGGCCCGGCGCGTGACGGTCCTCAACCCCGCCTCCGCGCCGCGACCCATCGAACCGACTCCTGCCGAGGAGGTGCCCACGGGACCAGCCGAGGCAACGGGCGCAAACGAGAAGCCCGGCGAGTGATTGGATACCCGGTGGTTCGTGCCACTGACCGACTGCTCTAAGCGGTCGGTGTCTGCGGGTAATCACTCCATCGACCCGATCACCCGTACCCGTCGCCGTTGGTCTCCAACAAAAAGCCCGGGCGTCTTGGCCCGGGCCTTGATGTGTCAGTTTACGCCTAGCAGGTTGTTGAAATACGTTCCGTCACCTCGTTCTCGACCCATTCCAGACGAACTTCTGGACCCACCACCCGGTCGCGAGGCCAGAAGAATGTCTTGCTGATGGCCCAGAAAGAGTTTTTCAACAGCCTGCTAGCGTTTGGGTGGGCACGGGCGCCCCGCGACCGGCGGCCTCTGGGTGGGCCGGGCGCTGGGGGGGGGCGACCGGCGAGCCTACACGTTGCAGTTCTCGCCCTGTGAAGCGAACCAGCACGACAGGAACGCGAAGATGTCCGGGACATCCACACCGTTGGTGCCGTTGAAGTCGGCATCGCGCCCGTAGCACGGCGGGGTCGTAGTGCCACCGCTCCCATCGCACTGGGCGAACCACGCCGACAGGAACGCGAAGATGTCCGACACGGTGAACGTCCCGCTCCGGTCCCAGTCGCAGCGGCAGTCCTTGTAGGTGCAACTGTCAATCACATCGTTGTCGTCGATGTCCAAGTCCGGAAGGTTGTCGTTGGGAAACTCGTCCCCCAGATCAATGTCGTGCCGATCGTCCACGCCGTTGGCGTTGCAGTCCGGCCCCACCGCGAATAGGTAGCGTCGCTCCTGCGGCGAGCACGCATCCAGCGGCCAGACCACCTGCGGCTCGCCCACCACATCGTCGCTGAAGACCCCCGTCGGCAGCACGCGGAACGCGCCCTCCTTCATGGAAGCGACGCTGGTGCAACGGATGCCGATCTCGCGCGGGTTGTTGTTGGGCGGGGGCGCGAGCGTGCGAATGAACATCACGGTCAGGTCCGATGCGGGGCACTCAGACGCGAGGACGCCCATCTCGATGTTCACCGTGGCGCTGGTCACCGGCCCGTAGGACCGGATGATGACCGGGTGGTTCGGGCCATCAAAGTCGGTGTAGACCAGCGGCAGGTCCCGCTCGCCGACCAGGATGCCGTGCGGCGGAGTACACGCCTTCTTGTGCAGGTGGAAGGGCACAAGGCCGATCGACCCGCCGCCGATTGCCGCAGGGAGCAGGTCGTAGTACGGCGCCTCGAACGGCTGTTCCTGGCTCGGGCCGAGTTCGATCAGATTGCCAAACCCCGGTCCGATCACACCCTTGCCCGCCCACCCCGTATCCGCGGCCACTTCCGTGTTGTTGCCGTTGATGATGATCTGGCCGCTCAGGCCCTCGACTTCACGAACATGGATCGCGCTCAGTGCCGCGTACCCCGGATCCCGCGGCGAGTCCTCTTGGTGCGCGCCCTGCGTGTAGAAGCACTCGGCCGCCACTTGATTGCCGCACACACACTCTTCCAGTTCAGCCGGTGTGTTCTCCGCTGGCCCGTCCCCAAGTCGGTCGCCGATCCAGATCGTCTCGCCCGAAGCGAGCACGGGAAGGTGCAACTCGCCGAACACGTCGTGCTCGATCACCGCGCGCTCGCAGTCGGCGAACCACACATCCGCCCCGGGACCGATGCACCCGATCGTCATCGCGCCGATCGAGGCGTAGTCGTTCTCGACGGCGTTGTCGATGACCCCGCTCGTGTACTCGAGTTCACCCGACCACACCACCCCGGCCCGCATGTCGCCGATCACAAGCGTGCCGATCGTGTTTGCTTCAACCCGGGGAACATCGGTTTTGATGATGAGGTCTTGCGTCCCGAAGACCGTCCCGTACACCTGTGACATCGACGAGATGCGCAGAAGTCCAATGCTGTCGGCGTGGATCACCGAGTCCGAAGTGCCGCCGCCGATACACTGGGACTCATACCAATCCGCACTCTCCAGCACCTGCACCGGAGGGCAGTAGGAACCGGACATCCCGGGTCGATAAAGGTCTTGGTAGAGCGGGATCACGCTCCCGTAGCCGATCCGCACGGCGTTGATGTGCCCGCCGTTCGGGTCGTTCGGGTCAACACCTGTCGCCACGATGCAGCCCTGGGCGAGCCAGCCGACCCACACGCTCCCCGTGATGGACGATCCGATGATGTTGGAGTCGAGCATGTTGGCGAGGACGGTGATCGACGCCGTGATGGGCCCCTGGGCGATGATGCCGCCGAGAGACGGAGACGTGGCGTCGAAGGAGAGGTTCTCCGCCTCGATGGAGCCGTGGATCGCTCCGCCCGTGAGGATGTTCCCAAGCGGCCCATCGAACTGGGATTGGCCAAACGCGCTGGGCAGCACACCCGAGAGGATGTTCACGTTCAGGTCGCGCGCCAGCACCTCGGCAGAGCCCGCCGGGCCCGCCCGGATCTCCCTGATGCCGTTGGCCGCGACGATGGTCGATGCCGCGCTCGGGGTGCCGATGGGTCCGGTGCTGTACACCTGCACAATCCGACCGTTCGCGGCGATGATGTCGCCCGTAATCCCCGCGGCCTCCAGCCACGGCCCGACCTCCACTCGCCCGATGCTCGCGTAGGTTTCGTTCGTGTGGTCGTGGTCGATGGCGACATCACTGTTGGCGGTGATGGTGCCGGTGACAGCGTTGCCCGCGGCGATGACCTTGATCGCACAACTCCCAATCGGCTCAAAGCCGTTGCCCTGCTGCGAGCTGAAATCATTGTGAACGTAGGTCGTGATGTTGGAGGAGATGGTGCCGCCGATCACGTCGCCCGTCTCCGGGTCCGTCACGCCCAGCGCCTGGATGCGGAAGACCCGACCGACATCGATATCGCCCGCGACATTGCCCGTGGCCGCGAGGGCGAGGTGTGTCGCATCGCGGAGCGTGGTGTCACCCGGGTTGCCCGGATTGTGGATGATGAGCCCGCCGCCGCTCGCGTTGCCGAAGTTCACGACGCCGGAGAGCCACAGGTCTAACGGATTGTCGGATGTTGGGTCGAAGTCGAAGTAAATACTGTTGGCCACCAGCACTCGCAACTTGCCGTTCACGCCAGCCGTCCCGGTGATGGTCACGGTCGCCACGCTCAATGTCGGGCCGGTGTCGTGGTCCGTGGCCGGGTCGAAGATGCGGATGACAAGGGGGGTGATGACGGTTCCAACGTCAATGGCGAGGTTGCCATTGATATCCGCCATCACCGGGCCGCCGGGCGCGCCGACGGCAATCACCTGCCCGTCCGTATATGGTGCCATGAGCGTCACGGCAAGCGTCAGAATCGCCGCCAGCATTCGAGCATTCATGCGAAGCCCTCCGGGTTCGGCGGCCGCTGTATGCGACCGCAACGAGGAGGAGCATGCCAGAACTCGGCGCGGGCACGGAGGACGCGATGCGGAAGCCGTGGTCGAATGTGTCAAAACTGGGAAAACTTGATGAGACGCTGCCGATTCGATCGCTTGCCGCCCCGCCGACAACCCACGCGCTCCCATCGACGTTGCGGGTTGGCGGGATACCGGGACCGGAAAAAATGCTCTCCGTCCATTCGGTTGTCGCCCCCGCAACGTCAAACAGGCCCCAAGGGCTTGTGACATCGGGATAGGCACCCAAGGGCACGGCAAAGGGGTCGTAGCCGGGGATGCCGTCCCAACCCGCGTTCGCCTGCGCCAACTGCCCGTTCACGACATAACCCGGTGGGCCGTAGATCGGCGTGGTGTCGCTGGTGATGTTGCGCGTCCACCACCCCCCTTGTTCAGGGCCGTTGCGGTGCGGGTCGTAATGGGCCGCTTTCAGATGCTCATCCAGCGTCGGGATCCAATACCGCGCGCCCGGGTGGTGGGCCGCCTGGTCCGTAAAGATGTTCCCGAAGTACCCGAACGTGGACACGTCGTACGCGCCATCGAGGAACGCCTCGCGCGCGACACTCTTGTCGTTGTGCAGCCAGTTGGCGTACATCGCCGCCATCCGCCAACTGATGTTCCCCACCGGGCGCATCTCGTTGCCCGCGGGCACGCGCCACCGCCGACCACCCGGATTGTTGGGCGTCATCCCCTGCGCGCCCCAGAACGTCGGCGGGATCAGGTGCGGCAGCGTCTCCCCGCCGGGACGGTCGTACGCCGCGTTGAAGAACTCCACGAACTGGCTGGTGTTCACCTCGAACCGGCCGATGCTGTACTCGTAGTTGACACCGCCGCGTCCGATGGCGCGGTCGTTGGGCGTGCCGTCCCCCGCCCACGGCGCATTGCCGGGGTGGGTGATCCGCACGAAGTCGATGCCGGACAAAGGATCCACGTCGGCGAGGATTTCTGTCGCGACGGCTCCGGTCAGGATCGCGGCGGCGGCGGCAAGGGTTCGCTTCATGGTTCTTCTCGGCTACCAGACAATGGATACTATGACATGACACTCAACTCGTGTCAAGTCGCCCGACACCGATCCTGTGTCGCGTGGCGACCAAGGCTCAGCACGCACGCGCCTACGCCCCGGTGCCGGGCGTGCTGCGGCGCGCCCGCGAAGCGGCGGGCCTGACCCAGCGTGAACTTGGCGGGAGGTTGAAACGGCCGCAATCCTGGGTGTACAACTGCGAGACCGGCAACAGGCGCGTCGATGTGGCCGAGTTCTGCCAGTGGTTTGAGGCGTGCGGGCAGACCCCTGCGGAGGGCGTGCGGGCCTATCTGCGGCAGCGGGGCTAGCCGAACACTGGTTGTCACCTCGAACCGGCCGATGTTGTACTCGTGGTCCACCCCGCCGCGACTGATCGCCCGATCGTCCGGCGTCCCGTCCCCCGCCCATGGCGCATTGCCGGGGTGGGTGATCCGCACAAAGTCGATGCCGCTGAGCGGGTCAACGTCCGCGAGGGCGGGTGAGGCGATTGCGAGGATGATCGCCGCGGCGTATCCAAAGAAGTATGACAACCCACCCCTTGCCCCTCCCTCGGGGAGGGGTCGAAGGGGAGCGCGTCCGATATCCGCCGCGGTCAAACTGCGCACGGTTCGCTCCTGACTCGCGCTCCTGCCGCACGAGCCTACATCCCGGTACGGAGATTGCCACAGCGTGTTGCGAGATTCGTGCGAGCCTCATCGCGCCAAACGACTCGTTGGCAATCGGATCGAAGTTCCAGACTCTACGTCCGAGAATGCGGTAAGATGTTTCTATTTTGTTTGGGTATTCGATAAAATAGCCGCAGATTCCGTCACAGGCCTCTTGTGCCCATAACCGGGGGATGGTCTAATGCAGTCTTACCCCCGAAGAGGGGACAATTTGTTCTGCCCGCGACCATGACCGTCCGGGCAAAGGGTTTGCATGTGTTCCGCAAGCCGCTGTCAGGAGGCGAGAGTCCATGGGCTTGTGTGCATGTGTTCGTCGGTTCGCGGGCCTGCTCCCGCTCGTCCTGGCATTCGCTCTCGCCGCGACCGGCAAAGCGGACCTCTTCGTGGTAAGCACCACGGCCGACAGCGGCCCCGGGACGCTTCGCGCGGCGATCGAGTTGGCTAACAGCGTGGCTGGCCCGCACACGATCGAGTTTGCCATCCCAACGACCGACCCCGGGTATGTTCCCGGCGCAACGGACTTCTGGCGGATCACGCTCGGCGCGGGCGGCGCGCTCCCCGTGGTCACATCGCAAACGACCATCGACGGGTGGTCGCAGCGCCAGCCCCCCGGTCCCGGTCTGCCCATCATCGAAGTCGATGGCGATGCCCTCGTCGCCGGGGACGGCCTGGTGCTGGGCGCGAGCACCTGCATCGTTCGCGGCCTCGCGCTGGTGCGATTCCCCGGCTCGGGCCTGGCAATTCAGGGAGCCACGATCCAGCGGTGCTGGGTCTACGCGTGCAACTTCGGCGTTGACCCCTTCGGCCTGACGGCTCGCGGCAACGGGCAGGACGGCGTTCAACTCCGCGCGGATACGTTCTTTAACCGCGTCGGCACGAACGGCGACGGTGTGGAAGACAGCGCGGAGCGGTGCATCCTCTCGGGCAACAGCGGCGCGGGAGTTCGCGCCGACGGCAGCGGCCGTGTCAACATCATCGCCGGAAACTTCATCGGCACGGACAGCACAGGCCTCGCCGCGCTTGGGAATGCCGGCGGCGGCGTGGTGATCTCCTCGGCCGAACGCACCTTCGTCGGCTCGAACACCTCACTAGACCCGTTCAACGACAGCGAGCGGAACCTGATCTCGGGGAACATCGGCACCGGCGTGCTCATCGAGGGCACGCGCATGACCGGCTCGGTCGTCGCCGCCAACTTTATCGGCACCGACATCACGGGGGCCGCAGCGCTGCCCAACACGGGCGACGGCGTCGTCGTCACCGCCAGCCCGACTGTGGGCGAACACCGCATCGGCGCTGCGCTGGGTATCGGTGCGGACCCCTCGCAGTCCAACACCATCGCCTTCAACGGCCTGTGCGGCGTGCTGGTGACCGGCGGCGTGAATACCTCCATCCTGAGCAACTCGATCTACGACAACGGCGAACTGGGCATCGACCTTGCACCCGGCGGTGTCCGCGGCATCACGCTCAACGACACACCGCTGGACATCGATACAGGTCCGAACAACCTGCAAAACTTCCCGATCGTCCTGAGCGTCAGCCCCGGCGGCGTTGTCGCCTTCGTCCTGAACTCCGAGGCGATGAAGCCCTATCGCGTCGAGTTGTTTATCAACCGGCTCCCCGACCCGAGCGAACTCGGAGAGGGGCAGGTGTTTCTCGGCGGGGTGAACGTGACCACCAACATCGCGGGCACCACCGGGCTGATGAGTTTTGTGTTTGATCCAGCGGACTATCCAGACCTGATCTGGGTGACGGCGACGGCGACCGAGATGCCCCCGAACCAGACCCGTGGCGTGATGACTGATGCGACGGTCGCCATAGGCGGTCCGACGTCGCTTCCCAGCAGCACTTCCGAGTTCTCGATCGCGGTCCCCTTCAACTTCCCGCCCACCGCCCTGCCCCAGACGGTCACCACGCCCGAAAGCACCGATGTCACCATCACGCTCGAGGGGATTGACCCGGAGATGCAGCCGCTGACGGCATCGATCTCCTCGCTCCCGGCACGGGGGATGCTGCTCCAGTTCGGGTCGCTCGACCCGATCACGAGCGTTCCGACGCTTGTGACCGATGCGCTCAACCGCGTCGTGTTCCAACCGGCCCCGGGGGAAAGCGGATCGCCCTACACGACGTTCGCATTCCGCGTGAACGACGGCATGACTACCTCCGCGCCCGCAACAGTGACGGTGAATGTTCTGTCGCTGAATGATCCGCCTGTCGCCTTCAACGACGCGTACTCCACCAACGAGGACACCGCGCTGAACGTGCCGGCGATCACGGGCATCCTGGCCAACGATGCCGACCCGGACCTGGACACGCTTACGGCCGTCCTCGTCTCGGGACCACTGAGCGCGCAATCGTTCACGCTCAACGCCGACGGATCGTTCACCTACACGCCCGTGCCGAACTTCGCGGGAGCCGACGGCTTCACCTACCAGGCCCGCGACCCCGCGGGGCTGCTCTCGAACATCGCCTCGGTGGTCATCACCGTCAACCCGGTGAACGATGCGCCGATTGCGACCGATGACGCGTACTCGACTAACGAGGACACAGCCCTGTCCATCCCGCTCCCCGGCGTCCTTGTCAACGACACGGACATCGACGGCGGCCCGCTCACGGCGGTGCTGGTCGCGGGGCCGTCCAACGCGCAATCGTTTGCGTTGAACGCCAACGGCTCGTTCACGTTCACGCCCGCCTTGAACTTCGTGGGCATGACCACGTTCACCTATCGCGCCTTCGACGGCGCTGCGCAGTCCAACACCGCCACCGTCACGATCAACGTCCTTCCCATCAACGACCCGCCGGTCGCGGTTGACGACATCTTCAACATCAACGAGGACACCACGCTCACTCCCGGCGCGCCCGGGGTGCTCGCCAACGACACGGATGTTGACGGCGGCCCGCTCTCGGCCCAACTCGTCACCGGCCCGGCCAACGCTCAGTCCTTTGTGCTGAACGCCAATGGCTCGTTCACCTACACCCCGGCGGTGAACTTCAACGGCGTCGACTTGTTCACGTATCGCGCTTTCGACGGCGCAGCGCTCTCCAACATCGCCACCGTCACCATCAACATCGCGCCCATCAACGATGCGCCCGTCGCGCTCAACGACGCCTACACCACACCCGAGGACACCACACTGACAGTCCCGGCGATCGGCGTGCTCATCAACGACTCCGATGCCGATGGCGACGCACTCGCCGCCGAACTCGTGAGCGGGCCCGCGAGCGCTGCCGCGTTCGCGCTGAGCGCTGACGGCTCCTTCACCTACACCCCCGCGCTGAACTTCAACGGGAACGACACCTTCACCTATCGCGCGTTCGACGGTCAGTCGCGGTCCAACACCGCCACGGTCACCATCACCATCGGTGCTGTGAATGATGTGCCCGTCGCGGTCGATGACGCGTACACCACCAACGAGGACACCGCTCTGACAGTGCCGGCGATTGGCGTTCTGGTCAACGACACCGATGCCGACAGCCAGCCGCTGGTTGCCGAACTCGTAAGCCCCCCCGCTAACGCCAGCGCCTTCGCCCTCGCCGCCGACGGCTCCTTCACCTACACCCCCACACCCGATTTCAATGGTGCCACTTCGTTCACATACCGCGCGTTCGACGGCACCGCTCGCTCCAACATCGCGACGGTCACGATCACCGTTGTGCCGGTCAACGATCCGCCCGTGGCCCGCTGCCGCGATGTGGTGATCGACGCGCGCACGGAGTGCCCCAGCCTCTTCATCACCGTCGATCAGGTGGACAACGGCTCATCGGACCTTGAGGACGGTCTGGCGATCACTCGCGTGCTCTCCAATCTCGGTCCATTCGCATTGGGTCCTGCGCAGGTCACGCTCACCGTCACCGACAGCGGCGGCCTTTCGGATTCCTGCACCGCCACCGTCACCGTGCTCGGCGAGGACTGCCAGCCCAACGGCATCCCCGACTCGTGCGAAGTCGCGGGCGGTGAAGTGGACTGCGACATGGACGTGATCCCCGATACCTGCGAGTGCTTCTGGGACAACGGCGAGCCGCCGCTGGACGGCACCGCCGCGAACGGCCTGCTCTCGCACCTGGGCGGCGGCGCACCGCTGGGTGCCAAGGCCGCGGAGGATTTCTATCTCCTGCCCGGCGAGGTCCACCGCATCAACGGATTCACCGGCTATCTGCTGACCGACTCGCACGCCCAGATCCGGCACGCGAAGATCGAGTTCTATAACGATTGCGATGGCCGCCCCGACGGCGAGCCCTTTGCCACGTTCGATGAAAGTTCCGTCGTCACCGTGACACCCAGCAGCAACGGCTTTGACCTTGTCACCTTCTTCTTTGACCTGTGCGAGGAGGGCCTCTGGCTCGAAGGCGGGCGGAGTTACTGGGTCGCCTTCTACGGCGTGACCGACAACCAGATGACCGACCTCTCGTTCTGGGCGATTGATGAGGCCTCCGGACCCAGCGCTCTCGCCGGCGTGCCCCCCGTCAAGGCCGATGGGGTCGCCACCGGCACCTGGGGCGAGTTCGACTTTGGGCCATGGGAGCCCGCGCAGGAGTGCTGCATAGGGTGCGTGAACCTCGCCTTCAAACTCCGCGGCGAATCGTGCAAGGTTCTCTGGGACAACGGGCGTCCCGACCTGGGCGCGGGCAAGGGCGGCTCACCCTCGGGCGCGAACCGCTCGCGCGTCAGCCGCACCGCCGACAACTTTGTCACCCCGACGTGCGATGATGAACTTGTGTGCCTGATTCAGGCGTGGGTCTGGACAAACTGCAGCCCGGTCAACGGCTTCATCGAGATCTATGAGAACGACTGCAAACTCCCATTCAACCCGCCCGTGTTCAGTGCAGCGCCCACGCGGGTGATCCCCACGGGCGCGACCGCGCTCATCGAGGGCGCGGTCTACCAGGGATACTGCCTCGAACTCGAGATGCCGGGCTGGACCCTGCTCGCCGGGCGCAACTACTGGCTCTCCGCCGGCGCGCATAGCACGGGAAACTTCAGCACCCGCGCCTTCTTCGCCAACGCCGCGCGCCCGTGCGACGAGTGCCCGGCACCGCGGATCACACCGGGTGCCAGGCGTGACACCTCGCCCACTCCAACGCCCTGGGCCTTTACCACGCGCGACTACGCGTTCAGGGTCGCCGTTCGCAAGACCGAGACTCTGCTCCCTGCATTGGACCCCGGGACGCCCCCCGGACCCAACTGCGTGGCCGATGCCGACGATTCGGGCGTGGTGGAGGTCACCGACATCTTTGCGTTCCTCGCGGCATGGTTCGCCGGATGTCCCTGAACGCAAGGTTCCCCTCTCCAGGGAGTTCCCTTGCGGTTTCGTGGACGATCGCCTTACCGTTCGGTACAGTTGCATCGCCTGCATCGCCGCGCCACGGGGAGTGCGATCGCTGGCGGGCAGCATTACTCGGGCAGGACCAATGCCGGGTCGGGAACGGATCGTACGGAACGCGGTGAGTTACATGACAACGGGCCATCCATCGGAACAGGGCAACCGAAACACCCTCACAGCGCTGAATCGGGCGCACCTTGAGCGACTCCCGGCGAGTCCAACAACCGTCCTCGTTGCCGAGGATGAGCATCTTGTCGCGATGCAGTTGTGCGCTCAACTGAAAGAACTGGGCCACACCGTGCTGGGCCCGGCCGTCGATGGCGACTCGGCGATGCACCTTGCGCGGGCAACCCCGCCGGACTTGGCGCTGCTGGACATTCGCATGCCCGGCAAGAACGGTCTCGTCGTCGCGACGGAACTGCTCGGCGAACTCGCCGTACCGTCGATCGTCATCTCCGCCCACGCGACGAGCGAGTATGTCGCCGCCGCGGGGGCTGCGGGTGTGTTCGGCTATCTCGTCAAGCCGGTGATGATCGAACAACTCCGCGTGACGCTGGATGTGTCATGGAGACGTTTCTGCGATTACGCGACCAGCGCGTTCGAGGCCGCGGACCTTCGTCGCCGGCTCGAGGAGCGCCGCTTTGTCGAGCAGGCCAAGTGGACGCTGGTAGAGAAGCGCCGTATCGGCGAGCCCGAGTCGATGAAACTTCTGCAGGAGTGCGCACGCTCGACCCGGCAGCCGCTTGTGACGGTCGCCAAGTTCGTCATTAACTCCGGGCAACTGCCCTGAGCGAGGCCCGGTTGCTACCCTCGCCGCAAGCCGCGACAGCGCGCTGCGAGCACGCAGGATGAGCACGCCCAAACGACGACCCCTTGGATCAGCCGGCGCGGCGGCCATCGAGCGGGAGGTCCGTGGGAACGTGCTTGCCCGCTCATTCGGCGCGGCGACAGTTGCACAGTTGAATCTGCCCGAACACTTTCTCCGGCGTTGTGCGGACCGCGCGATCATCTCCTCTTTCAATGAACGCCACCGCCTGGTGGTAGGTGATGCAGCAGCGCGGCCCATTCCGCAGCCGCTCGGGGCCGATGGCGCATCTCCGGTGGATTCTGTCCAACTCATAGATGGCGCCTCCATCCGCGAGCCGCGTTGGGCAAGCCTTCCCGACGAAACTCCGGCGGTTGGGCGCGGATTCAAGTTCCCGCCATCGGGCGCGGCCGCTGCTGCGGACCTCGGCCTGCCGGGCGAGGGCTCGCCGTATGAAGTACGGCGTGCAGCGACGATCGTTGCACGGACGCTCGCGCGTGATGGCCTGGGACCTGTTGCGATCGAGGCCGCGATCGTGCTCAGGCCGCTTCAAGTCGTCGCCGATCCGGCGCGCCTGGAGTCACTCTTGGCCGCGGCGGGGATTCCCGTGGACTTGCTGGCCATGCTTGAGTTGTCGGGTCCGGGCGGATTCGCCCGCGCTGGGTGCGTTGCGTGGCTCGCCTCGCAGACTCATGTCAAGGGCGGCGAAAACCTGGCGGCCTCGCGTGCGTCGATCCGGCGGGCGCAGTTGGCGTTTGAGCCGTCCCTCCCCGGCTTCCGCGCAACCGACGATGCCGGGGCGGCGGCCGCTCACGCCCCGCTTCTCGCCCGTCTCCAACTCACGCGCGGGGACGACTGGTTCGGCATCGGCGACGGTGGAGCCGTCGATATCGCGCGGCAGGTCGCGGCCTCGCTTCCGGGTGTGCCCCTCCTGATTTCCGCCCGTCAGGATCATGCGCCGGTGATCGCCCAACTTGCACGCGGATGGTCCAGCGAGCGGGGCGACGGCGAGAACGCGTCGATCACGATCATGAGCGAGGCGGTCACGGTCTCGCAATGGGCGCAGGACAATGCGCGTGCGGGAAGCCTTCTCGCCGATGGGCACGCGGCCTCCGCTGCGCTGCTGCCCCGCTACTCGTCACGAGGGTCGGAACTCTCGGCCTTTGTGCCTGGCGACTCGGCCATCGGCGACTCGCTGGAGATCGCAGGCATCCGCACCGCCCGCTCTCCGCTGCACTTCCAAGGCGGGAACACCATCCTGGTCCACGACGCAGTGGCGGCGCGACGGGTCCTGCTCGTGGGCGAAGCGGAGGTGTATCGCAATGTCGCCCTCGGCCTGAGCAGCGCTCAGTCGCTGGACTGCCTGCGCATCGAACTGGGGGCGGACCAGGCCGTGATGCTCCCCTCGCCCTCCTACCACATCGATTACGAAGTGCTCTGCCTGAGCGCTCCCGGCTCGGGGCGCATCACGGTGTTCGTCGCGGATCAGGAAGCGGGCGAGCGATGCATCGTTGCGGCCGGGCTCGCGGCATTGCAACGAGCAAACGTGTTCGACAGCGTGACTGCAAATCGCCTGCACGAAGGCCTGCACGCCGGCACCCCCGAAGCGGTCAACCAACTGCGTGTGCTGCTGCGCCTCCAGGACGGTGCGGCGAATGGCTTCCCGTTCATGCTGGCAAGCCACTTTTCCACCGGCAGTCCGGGCGAGTCGGCGATCGGGAACTTTCTGACCTTCCTGGACGCGCTCGACTCACTTTCGGCCCGGGTGTCCATCGACCAGGACTTGGAAGGATCGGCGCACGAGGTGGCGATGCACGCCGCTCGGTGCAGGCTCAACTCCGATCGGGCGGCGATGGCCACTGAACTTGCCGAACTGGGGTGGGGCGTCGTCCAGATCCCCTGCTACAACGCCGCGGCCCGAAGTGTGTGCCCGCTAAACGCAGTTCGAGTCGGGAACACGCTGCTTTTGCCACAGGTGAGGGGCCTGTTCTCGGAACTGGATGCGCGAGCCAATGCAGTAATCTGGACAAGCGTGCCCGGGCTGATTGTGGAGGGGATGACGACCGCGGAGAGCCAGCGACGCAATGGATCATTGAGGTGTGCGTTGTCAATATTTAGTTAGGGTATGATTCCCCTTGCCATGAGGATCGGCACGAAGAACTGACAAGAAACCGAGTTGAACATGTAGCAGTGCGGACATCCATCCTGTATTCTGAAACAGTCCTCCGCCCGGTTGCATCCGGTAGGGGTGGTTTGTCGTATAATGTGCCGCCCCGAGCCGACAGTTCTTGCCGGCGATGGTCCGTCTCAGGAGATTACTGGTTCGATGGGCAAACTCGGCCCGCCTCGTTCAGCCATACCGGTCTTCTGATCGGCTCCAAGACCGGCCGAGATCCATGGTTCATCTCTAATCACACGACCCGTTTCACGGGCGCGTGAAGCGTTGTGCGATTTGTGAACGGGTCCGAAGGCAAAGTTCAGAAGAGGGTAAAAATGAAAGAGAATGTGAAATCCATCGGGTTGCTCACTGCCGTGGCGGCGTTGGCTCTGTCCGCTGGCATGGCCAGCGGTCAGTGTCAGATTACCACAGGCCCGGACGTCATCGTCGGGGACATCACCGGGCCGAGCAACTACACGTTCGCGAGCGGTCTGGAATCCACCTCGCTTGGCACGGTTTCGTGCAACATCGGCAACGCGCAGTTGCTCTGGATCCAGGGCAACAATCAGCACCCGGTCATCGGCGGCAACCTGTACAAGTACACCGCGGCGACCGGCCCGGGCACCTATGGCAAGTTTGAGCAGATCGCGCAGAGTTGGCTGAAGCACGGGTTTTACGCGCTGTCACAGACCTTGTGCTGCCCGAGTTGCGCCGGCACGAACGGCTCTACCTTGGGCATCGGTTGCTCGGACCCATACACCTCCGCGCGTAACGGCTCCGAGGGCGGGCTTGGGCCCCGCCGCCAGGTGAACGCTTCCACCGGCGTCTTCACTTACCCCCCGGCCAACCCCACGTTCGCGACCAACCAGCGCCGGCTCTCTCCGCTTCCCATCGACCTGACGGCGAGTTCCACCACCGTCAAGTACTTTGGTGAGTCACAGTATGTGACTCCGGATGACGCCTCTTCGGGCAACAAGTTCAACAACTCCTCCGTGCGCGAGATGACCGTGACGGGTTCGGGAACCGCCTGGGCGTTCGGGCTCACCGGCGTGACGGTTCGTCGGACAGCGGCGATCGAGCGTTGGGCCTTCCACGACCCGGCGGTGCTGCTCGAAACTGTGATCGTGCCGAATGCGCTGCCCATCGCGACCGATCCCTATAAGGGCGAGGGCAAGTACATCGTCGGATCGCGCGCAACCGACCTCGGCGGCGGAATCTGGCACTACGAGTACGCGATCTTCAATCAGAACTCGCACCGCTCGCGCGGCTCTTTCGACGTTCCGGTGCCCGCGGGCGTCGTTGTCACGAATGTCGGCTTCCACGATGTGGCGTATCTCGCTGGCGATGGCGAGGGCAACGTTGCGTACAGCGGCACCGACTGGGCCAGCGACACCTCCGGCAACAAAGTCGGCTGGGCAACTGAGGCCCAGTCCGTGAACACCAACGCCAACGCCCTCCGCTGGGGTACCACCTACAACTTCCGCTTTGACGCCAACACCCCGCCCGTGACCAACGGCCAGGCAACCGTTGGCCTTTGGCGTGCGCCGGCGGCGAATGAGCCCGCGAACTTCACCGCTCGCGTCATGTCTCCCTCCGCACCGGTCGGCACGCCCTGCGATGTGGACTGGAACGGGGATGACGCTGTCGACGTGCCTGACATCTTCGCCTTCCTCTCCGACTGGTTCTTGGATGTTCCGGCCGCCCAGAACTTCGGTGGCCAGACCGGCGTGCCGGCAATCTTCGCGTACCTGAGCGAATGGTTCGCCCACGGCGTCGGCCCCTGCTGATCGCCGCCCTTCTCGCCCGTTTCACAACGCAAAGCCCCCGACCTCCACGGTCGGGGGTTTTTTTTTCGGCCGTTCTGCTCTTCCTGCCTGCGACACACGCATACCGATCGCCGTTCAATCCCGTGGCTCGGCGCGGTCGCCTGCTTCAAGCACCGACCGCTCACTTCAAACGGTCGGTGGCACGAGAACCACCGCACATCCGCATCACGCCGCGTCGGCCGCCCGGACTAACTGGATTCGCCCATCGGCGTCCTGGATCGTAATTCCCAGTTCGGTCAAGGCCGCGAGGGCGGCCATCTGCTCGGCCTGCTTCTTGCTCGCGCCCCAGCACGCGGGGAATCGCCGGTTCCCCACTTCGACGCACAACTCAAACGCCTTGGAGTGGTCCGGACCCTTCTCGTCGAGCACGAGGTAGTTCGCCGTCTCCTGGAAAATCTGCTGTGCGTGCTGCTGCAGGAGCGACTTGTAGTTCTCCTGGTGCCCGCTGGCGTAGGCCGAGGCGATCATCGGCCCCAGCAACGGACGCAGGAACTCCCGCGCCGCTTCGATCCCCCCGTCGAGGAAGATCGCCGCGATCGCCGATTCCATCGTTCCAGCCGCAAGCGACTGCGGCAGTTCGCGGTGCTGCTGCATCCCCTTTCCCAGCATCAGCAACTTGTCGAGGCCGATCTGCCGGGCCATGGTCGCGCAACTCGCCCGGCTGACCACGAGCGACTTGATCTTTGTCATCTCGCCCTCGAGCAGGTGCGGGAACTGCGTGAACACCTGCTCGCAGCACACCAGCCCGAGCACCGCGTCCCCGAGAAACTCGAGGCGTTCGTTCGAGTTCACGCGGCTGTCGGTCAGTGAAGCGTGCGTGAGCGCCGTCGCCAGACCCGCCGTCTGCGCAAAGCGATAGTTGAGGACTGCCTGGGCCTGCTCGAGACGGTCTTCCAGTATCATGTGCGCAAACACCCTCGCCCGGGGGTCCGTCGCGGCCTGCACGCCGCGTGACCCCGGGCACTTCTGACCCGCTCGCTGGGGTGCGCCTGCTCGCCTGCCGCCTGAATCCGGGGCGTTATCAGACGCCCGGCCCGGCGGCCGGTGAGCAATCGCTCCCGACCGATCCCCTGCTCCCCTCTCACATCGACGTTCCGTCGTGCAGAAAGCACGATCATTCTAACACTTGGATCGCCCCCCGCCCAACCTCTCACTCGCCAGGCGTGCAAAAGGGGAAACACGGCAGGGCGCGGCCTAGACTCCCCGCCCCCAACTTTTGAGAGCCGGAGGTCGTCGCCGATGGGTATGCATTACGAGAAGCGGATCAGCCGCATCAAGCGCAAGCGCAAGTGCGGTTTCCGTGCCCGGATGAAGACCAAGGCCGGTCGCAAGATCATCAACGCCAAGCGCCGCATGGGCCGCTCTCTGAACGTCGCCGACAAGATGCAGTGACAGCAGCCCCCGCTCGCCCCCCGCGGCCCGATCGCCGCCGGCTCATGCCTGCGATGCGCGCCTCGCACGCTCCGCCTCGATCGTGCTCAGCACATCCGCCTGATGATCGGCGTGGTAACTCGACCGCACCAGCGGCCCGGATTCAACGACCTTGAAGCCCGCCGCGAGGCCCGCGTCCTTGAACGCCGCGAACTGCTCGGGCCTCACCCACCTGTCCACCGGGAGGTGGTTGCGCGTCGGCTGCAGGTACTGACCGATCGTCAGGATGTCGCAGGAGTCGGGCCTGCCGTCGCGCCCGTCGGCGCGGGTGTTCCGCTGCACACACTCCAGCAGTTCCATCACTTCGTCGTCGCGCTCGCCGATCCCGACCATGATTCCGGTTTTGGCGACCATTCCCGCGCCCTTCACACGCCGGAGCAACTCGACAGACCGCTCGAACTTCGCGCTCGGCCGCACCGCCGGGTAGTTCCGCCGCACGGTCTCGAGGTTGTGGTTGATGATGTGCGGGCGCGCATCGATCACCAGTTGCAGCGCATCCCAGTCACCTTGAAAGTCCGGGATCAGCACCTCGATGGACATGCCCGGGCACTGCTCGCGCGAGCGAGAGATGGTCTCGGCCCAGACCGCCGCGCCCCCGTCGGGCAGTTCGTCGCGGTTGACGCTGGTGATGACGATGTGCCTGAGGCTCGCGCCCTCGTACATGAGGCGCAGGCTGTCGGCGACGCGCCGCGGCTCATCGCGGTCCAGGGTCGGGGGCCGACCGGTCTTGATGTTGCAGAAGCCGCACGCGCGGGTGCAGGTGTCGCCCAGGATCATGATCGTGGCCACGCCGCGCGCCCAGCACTCGCCCATGTTCGGGCAGTTGGCCTCCTGGCAGACGGTGTGCAGGCGGTGGCTGTCGACGATCTCTTTCAGGCGGGTGTAGCCCGGGCCACCGGGCACCCTGGCGCGCAGCCAGTCGGGCTTCTTTTTGTTGGCGAGTTGCTGCGGCGCGCCGTCCTGGTTGTTCAGGATCATCGCCGAGAGACTGATGAGCGGGGCGTCTAATCGTTTGAGGGGGTCGCCGCCGAGCGGCCGCGGGTGCCTCGCCACAGCGTGCGCGAGGCCCGCATCGGGTCCGGCGGCCGCGGGCGGCGATGATGAGGGTGCATCCAGGGACATGGCGTGGCGGAAGCGTAGGAAGAAAGTGTGGCACCGACTTTCCAGTCGGTGAACAAGCAGCCCGACCGTCAGGGAGGGCATTCTTGGTTGCGTGCGTGTTTCAGGAACGCCCTTGCTGACGCGCGGGCTACTTACCGCCGCCGCCGCCTCAGCGCCACGAGGCCGGCCATTCCCAGCAGCGCGGCCGCGCTCGGCGCTGGCACCTGCACAACGCTGACGTCATCGAGAAGCCAGGCCCCGGGAAAGGCCTGCTGCCCGAACTCCAGGAACGAGCCGGTGATATTGGAATGCAGCGGGACGGTGAACTGGTACCACTCATTGGCGGTCGGAAGCGCAAAGAACTGGGCGAACACCGGGGTGCCCTCCCAGCGGACAATGAACAGGTTCGCCGCGGCGCTGGGCCGTCGGAGCCAGAACGTCAGCTCGTAGTCCTCGCCCGCCTCGGTGGGCAGCACCTGCCCGATGTACTGGAGTGAGGTTGAGGCGATGTTCGCAAAGCGGGTGCCCGAGTGAGCGGAGCTGCCACTATCCACAAAAAAGAGCGATTGCCCGGGAATGCTGGGGGGCACCCACCACGGAAAGAAGTTCCCTGTCTCAAATCCACCGTTCTCGACGAGTTCGCCTTGAGCTGAGGCGCTCGAAACACAGGCATTGAAAAGCACGCAAACAAGGAAGGCATGCCGGGGCGAGCAGAGCATGGGCATCTCCGCGCGGCGCTCCTCCCGGGTCCGCAGAATACAACATACCTCGCCAGCGCCCCAAAAGCATGAGAATTGGCAGGGCGAACCGCCCGGTGCCCAAACGAAAACGCTGATGGCGCGGGAACTGGAGATTCCCCCCCACCCCCACCCATGAAGGCACGAAAGGACGAGCGTTCCGGGGCGAGCAAGGCGGGCCGCTTCGACCATTTCTACACCCGCGACCCCTCGGACAATGCACACGGGCCTCACAGCCAAACACGGCCGCCCGCGGGACTTGGTATCATGCCCCGCGCCGGGGTGATTGCCAACGGGCATCCTTTGCCCCGCGGCTCCGGCATGTGCCGATAACATGCGCTGCACGCTAGCATGACCCGAATCTACCACTACGCGGAGCGCAAGAACGCCCCGCCCCCCAAGCGGCAAGGAGGATCGAGATGTCCATGAGCGATTGCGCCCGGCGGCACCAGCGGCAAGTCAACCTTCAAGGGTTGAAGCGGAGGATCGCCGCGGGCGTGGGGCTGGCGATCGGGCTGGCCGGCGCAGCGGGCATGACGGGCTGCTCGGTGGATTCGTGGTTCGATCCGTCCGTGCTGGGCCGGTGGGAGCAGACCCCGACGGTGATGCCGATCCTGGACCGGATGGCCAGCATCGAGGACGATACCGGGCAGTATGTGCAGTCTTCGCCGATCCAGCCGAGCGACCTTGTCCCGGGGGCGGAGGAGTACCGCGTCGCCGCGGGTGATGCTCTTGAGATTCGCATCCGCGACTTCTTCGATGTCGGCGTCGAAGAGCGGTTCGAGCGCGTGGTGGATCGGACAGGTTTCATTGACCTGCCCAAGATCGGGGCCTTCCGCGTCGAGGACAAGACACCCACCGGCGCGCGCGAGGCCATCGAGAACGCGCTGATCGCGGCGGACATCGGCCAGAAACCGGTCGTGACCGTGACGCCCCTGCAGCAGGGTCGGCAGACGTTCTCAGTTCTCGGGGCGGTCGCCTCGCCGGGGCAGTACTTCATCCCGACGCGCGACTACCGGCTTCTCGAGGGTCTCACCGTCGCGGGCGGGATCGCCGAGTCCACACCCACGATCTACATCATCCGGCAGGAGTCACTGACGGACAGTTCGGGCGTGCGGATCGAGCCGCCCCGCGTCCCGAGCGACTGGAACCAGCCGGGTGAGCGCAACCCAGAGGCGGCGGCCGATGACCTGCTCAAACTCATCGACGACTTTGCCAAGCCCGAGCCGGAGAAGCCTTCTCCGGCGGTCTTTGGCGGGCGCGACTCGAGGCCGGCTGCGCCTCGTCGGCAGCCTCCGATCGACATCCCCGAAGCGGCGCCGAACCGGCCGGCGACACCCGCCGAGCCACCGCAGCCATCGGGCAACCGATCCAACTGGATCTTTCTCAACGGTCAGTGGACCCAGGTCAACCGCGGCACCGGCACTCCGGAAGCGGCATATCCGCTGGCCGGGATGGGCGCGGACGCGGGGGATGCGCAGGTCGTTCAGCGCGTGATCGAGGTGCCCGTCGCGCCCCTGCTCGCCGGGCAGGCCGATGTCAACATTGTGCTACGCCCGTCCGACGTGATACGGGTTCCCCCAGCCAAATCGGGCCTGGTCTACATCAGCGGACAGGTCGCCCGGCCCGGACCCTACAGCCTTCCGACCGAAGGCCGGCTCACGCTTCTTCGGGTGCTGCCCTCGGCCGGCGGCCTCGGCGGGTTGGCTATTCCGGAGCGGGTGGACCTCACCCGGATCGTCGGAAAGGACCGCCAAGCGACCGTCCGCTTGAACCTCCGAGCGATCGCGGAGCAAACACAACCTGATATTTACCTAAAACCAGACGACCTGATTAACGTTGGCACCAACTTCTTCGCGTATCCGTTGGCGATCATCCGCAGCGGATTCCGGATGTCGTACGGGTTCGGATTCATTCTCGATCGCAACTTTGCGGGCGATATTTTCGGCACTGACCTCCAACAGTTCTCGGGGACCAACTAGCGCAGTTGGTGGCGCAAGAACTGCGCACGCCAACTCAGTAGTCAGTGTGAAGCGGCGAACATGAGCGGCCGATTGGCGTACAACGCCGGCGGCATTGCCGCGCGCCGCCCCCGACCGGCAACAATGGAGCCTTGGTGACCACTGCGCAGTCGTCCAGCCCCGCTCCGCTCTATGCCGTCAACGGCCGGATGCCTGCTGCGCCGACGACGATCGAGAACTCGAGGCGAACGCTCACCCAACTTCTGCTTGATCCGACGAATGCGCTGATGCTTGGGCTGCTGGTCGCGGGAATCGCTTTTCTGTTCTCAAAGTGGCTGGCGAACCAGGCCCTTCACTCCTGGGTAAACCCGGATTGGTCTCACGCCTTCTTAGTCCCGGTGATCAGCGGGTATCTGCTGTGGCAGGCTCGGGCGGAGTTCGAGCGTGCGCCGCGCCGGGTCTTCTGGCCGGGTCTGATCCCGCTCCTGCTGAGTGTATGGTGCTATGTGTTCTTCGCGGTCGGTAGCATGTCCAATCACTTTGGGCAGGGCCTGTCGCTCCTGCTGTGCATCTTCGGGATGGCGCTGCTTCTGCTGGGGCCGGCGGCAATGCGGGCGCTCTTCCTCCCGATCGCCTATCTGGGCTTTGCGATCACGCTCCCTGAGCAGGTGATGATCAAACTCACGTTTCCCTTGCAGATGATCGCCGCGGAGGGAGGGTGGATTGTCCTCCGGATGATCGGAGTCCAAGCGGACCTCGCGGGGAACGTGATCAAGATTACCAACCCGGACACGCTGGTCACCTCCGACATGAGCATCGCCGCGGCGTGCTCGGGTATGCGGATGGTGATCGCGTTTGTGGCGCTTGGCGCCGCGGTCGGACTTGTGGCCACGCGGATGTGGTGGAAGCGCATCTCGCTGTTTCTGCTAGCGTTGCCGGTTGCGCTGCTGCTCAACGTCGTTCGTGTGGCGGTTCTGGGCGTTCTGACGCTGTGGGACGGGCAACTCGCGGAGGGTGAGGCCCACACACTTATCGGGACGCTGCTGCTGGTGCCGGGATTCCTGCTCTACATGGCGGTGGTCTGGGCGCTGCACAAGGCCGTTCCAGAATCCAAGGAGATCGCCACATGATCAGGTGGCCGAGCATTTTCAGTCCGGCGTTCGTTGTGTGCCTGATGCTGCTCATCGGCGGGGGCGGCGTGTTCAGGAGCACGGTCGCGGCGCTCAGGTACCAACTTACCAAACGCCCGATCGAAGCGGAACTCAAACTCCCCTCGTTGCCCATGGAAACAGAGGGCTGGCGGTGCATCTCAAGCCAGCAACTCGCAGCGGAGATGCTTGAGGAACTGGGCACGCAGAACTATGTCACGCGCGCGTATGTCCGAGTGGGTGGCGCGACGAAGCAAGACCCATCGCCCACTGAGTTGCACGCCGCGTACTACACGGGCATGATCGACACCGTCCCGCATGTGCCGGATCGGTGCCTCGTGGGCGCGGGGTTCACGATCAGCGGCGGCACGCGGAACATCCCGCTGAACCTGGACCTCTCGAAGTGGAACCGGTCATCGCTCCCTGGAGGCGAGGAAGTCTTTTCCCGCCGTTCGTACCAGACACGCGAGGTGGTCGGGGCCGATGGGTCCACACGAAAGGTCGCCGTGCGGCCGCAGGTCCGGCTCCCGCGCGGCATCGAGCACGCGACTCTCCGCGTAACCGAGTTCATCGCGCCCGAGGGCGGGCACAAACTGCAGGCCGGATACCTGTTTATCGCCAACGGCAAAGTAGCTGGGAGCGCCGAGGAGGTGCGAACGCTCTCGTTCGACCTGCGCGCGGAGTATGCGTACTACCTGAAACTCCAGTTCTCAGGAATGTTCGACTCCGCTGAGGACCTGGTCGCGCACGCATCGTCGCTGCTCACCGAGGTGCTGCCCGACGTGATGCTGTGCGTCCCGGACTGGCACGCGGTCGAGGCGGGCGACTATCCGGCAGACAATCCGCGGCGCGCCAAAGTGGGTTCGGGCGAGAGTTCAATCATTCGGGGATCGGGAAGTGCGGTTCAGGCAACGCGAAGCAAGGGATAAGCAGAATGGCCTCCAAAGTAAACGTCAAGTTCATCGCGATCGCCGGCGCCGTGTTGAGCGTTGGAGTGGCGGTGCTCGGCTGGGTCGCGTACGACCGGATCAGCAAGACCGCCGAAGAGAGCGCGCTACTTGGCGATGAGGCCGCGGCAGTTGATGACTGGGTGACCGCCCGGGTCATGTACTCCCGAGCGGTTGCCAAAGACCAGAGCAATGTCGAGTGGATCGACAAATGGATCAACGCGATCCGGAACATCAAGCCCGCTTCACCGCGTGAATACACCGAACTGTACTTCAACGACTACCTTGTCGCGCTTCGTGGCCGGGCGGACGCGGACCGCACGAACGTTGAGAGTTTCCGCGCATTTCTCGAGGAGATGCACCGCCGGATGCAGGCCTCCGGGGACAGCCTCGGGGCGTGGGAGGATCATCTCAACCATGTTGAGACTTTTCTGGCCATGTACCGCGGCGACGAATTGGCGGGTCGGACTCTCCGCCGCTACAGGGGCTTGGCGCGCCTGGGTCTGCTCATCAAACAGCCGGATCCCAGCCCCGAGGAGTATGGGTCGGCGCGCGCCGATCTCGAGGCTGCGCTTGCGGCCGATCCCTCCGATGCAGAGACGGTGCAGGCGCTCAGCGGCATTGACCTGTTCATTGCCCAGAAGCATCGGCGGCTCAACGAACTGACGGAGATGAGCGAACGTGAAGTCGCCGCCCGGGTGCGGCTGGAGGAGTTTGTCAAGGACCACCCACCCGCGCCGGCGATCCGGCTCGCCCTGCTCCGCATGGAGCTTTCGGCCGCCGCCCGCGATGCCGCTCCCGGCCTCAAAGTTTTCGATGCGCTCAGGGCCAGGCGCCCTCAGATCCAGCAGGTCGTTGACGCGGCGCTGGCCGAGCGCGGCGACCGCATCGAGCAAGGGACCGTCGCCGGCGTGGCCGAAGTCGCGGAGATCGCCTTGGAGTCGGGTGCCAGCACCGCGGACATGCTCTTCGCTCAGGGGCTGCAGGCGCGTCCGGGGAATCCGCAGTTGATGCTCCTCTGGGGCCGGTTCGAGTTGACTCGTGGGAACACCGACAAGGCCCTCGAGCGGCTTCAGGCCCTCATCGATCTGCCCGACCCTCCGGTGAGTTTGGAGGGCATTGTTTTGCAGGACCTCCGCGGGCGAGCAACGTCGCTCCAGGCGGATGCAATGTTTGCCGCCTGGGAGATCGCTCCGACGGTTGATGGCAAGGCGGGTTTCGCCCGCAGGGCCAAGGAGTTCCGCGACCAGCTGGCAACGTACGTTTCCGCGGAGAACCCGCTCCTCCTGTCACTCGATGCGCGCCTGAAGTTCATCGAGGGTGACCTCAACTCCGCTCGACGGATGCTCTCGGATTACAACGAGCAGACCGGCGGGGACGACGAGTTGACGCTTCAACTCCTTGCCGAGATACTGCTCAGGCAGGGCAATACGGGTGCGGCACGGACCAACTATGAGCGTGTGCTCGAGATCAACCCGCGAAGCGTCCGTGCGCTGACACGCCTCTCACAGATGGCCATGGAGAGTCAGGACATTCCTGTCGCGGTCCGCTATCTCGAGTCCGCGGCGATCATCGCACCCACAGATCAGGCGATCGTGGAACGTCTGCGCGTTGCCAAGGACCTGGCGGCTGGCGCCGATGCGCTGGACCCCGTCCTGGCGATCATCAACTCGGTAAGGCCATTGACAACGGGTATCGCGCCAGATCTCAGGGGTGCATCGATGAAAGTCCGCGAGGGGCTGCTCGCGCATCCTGGAGACGCGCGGCTGAGCATGTTGCTCGCCCAACTCCTGATGGCCCAGAGCGATCAACCCGGGGCCATTGAGGTTGTGAAAGTCGCACTGCTGGCCAACCCGGAGAACGAATCGCTCGTGCGTCTGGACCGCGCCCTGAACGACCCCGACCCGGTCGAATCCGCCTTGAAGGCCATCGACCAGGCCCAGGCCACGGACGTGGTCAAGCACCTCTCCCGCCATCAGGTGCTCCGGAAAGCCGGACGCATCGAGGAGGCCGCCGGCCAGATCGACGCGGCGGCAAAACTCGACCCGGCCGATCCGGGCGTGGTCGAGGTGCAGTTCGGTCTCGCGGTCGAGAAGGCCGATGCCGCCGAGATGGACCGGCTCTGCCGGCTCGCCGAGGAGAAGAACATCGACCAGGCTCGCGGCGCGGTCTTTCGCGCGCGGCGAGACCTGATCGTGGCCTCGAAGGATGAGGACAAGGCCTCACGCAAGGCAAAGATGGAGTCCATCGCGGCCGGCCTTCGCACCTCCCTGACCAATGACCGGCTGAATCCGCTCCTGTGGAGAATGCTCGGCGTTGTGCAGATTGACCTGGGTCAGCACACCCCCGCCGCCGAGTCGTTCACCCGAGCCGTACAGATCCGCCCCAGCGACGCGGTGAGCAACAAGTATCTCGTGAGCGCGCTCTACTCCTCAAAGGACTATGCCGCCGCCCTCGAGGCGGGGCGGCGCGCTGAGGCGCTCTGCGGACGCGATCCTGAGTTCATAAAACTGCTCCTCAACCTCGAGTCGGAAGGGCCGGGGGGCGATCGCACGAAGGCTCTGGAGACCAGACAGCGGGTGGCCGCACAGAGTCCCGAAGACCTTGATAACAAACTCGCGCTCGTCTCATTGCTCCTGCTCGCCGGAAGAGTGGACGAGGCCGAGACGTTCGTCAACGAGATTGTCTCGAAAGATGCGAACCTGGGCGTGGCGGCCAAGGCCGCGATCCAGGCGGCTCGCGGCGATCGGGCCGGGGCCGTGACGACATACAGAGCATTCCTGGAGTCGGAGGAGGGCGGGGTCAAGACCGCGGTGCAGTACATCGCGGCGGCGACCTTCCTGGCACGAGTCGCGGGCTTGGACGAGGCCATTGCCCTGCTCGAATCCGCGATAAGCAAGCAGGACCCGGTGAGGCGGGAAATCGATCGGACCATCGGTGACTTCCAGTTCGAGAATGGCCGGAACGAACTGGCGATCCTGGCGTACGGCCGGCTGCTCGAGGCCGGCTCGCCCGATCCGGACCGCTCGGTCCTCAAACGCATCATCGAGGCTCATCTGCGCCTGGGAAAATTCTCCGAGGCACAGGAACTTATTGATTCAGCCGGAGAGGCCGGCAGGGCCGACGCCATCATGCTCATCCTGGCCGCGCAGACGGCCAACGGGCTTGCGAACACAGATGCCGCTCGAAAGGCCTTTGACCAGGCCGTCGCCATCGAACCGGAGAACTACGTTGTCTACCTCAAGCGTGCCGAGTTCACCGGCCTCGATCCCACGCTTGGTCGGGACACGGAGGCGGACCTGGAGCAGGCCCTCAAACTCAAGCCCGATCTGACAACCGCACGCCGCATGCTGGCATCGATGTACTTCGCCACCGGCCGGCACGATCAGGGCGTCGAACAGATCCGGCGAGCGCTGGCGGCGACCCCCGCCGATGGTCAGTTGCGCATGGACCTCGTGCAGGTTCTCCTGGCGATGGACCGTGCGTCCGAGGCACTCGACCTCATGGAAGAGGCGGTCAAGTTGTTCCCCACCGACATGGGCTGGAAACTCCGGGCGGCACGGGTCTTCACCGAGGCCTCGCAGAACGAGCCGGCTCGCTTTGTCCGAGCCGCCCAACTCATCGGGGACATCTTCAGCCAGAATCCGGTGCCGGACATCGCCGAGTTGTATGTGATATCACTCACCAGCGGCCCGTCGCCGAACGTGACCCGCGCGATGGAAGTGCTCAGGATGCCGTCGCTCGGGACCGACGAGAGTTGGCGGCTGCTGATGATGCGAGCGCGTGTGTGGGCCAAGGCTGGCAAGGCGGACGAGGCTCTTGCAGACATCAACACCGCGTGGGCAAGGATCGATCAGACAAGTGCGAGCGAGGTTAACGCGTTCTTCCTGCTCTTCCTCGGCGTGTTCGTGGAACCCAAGGACCAGGGGATCGCCATGGCGAGGATGGAGAGCCGCTCGAAGTTCACCGGCTGGCCGCTATTTCGCGCCTCGCTCCTCCGAGCGAACATCCCGGGTCTGGAGGCGGGCGCGGAGTCCGACTTCCGACGCCTCTCGGAGACACCAAACCTCGATCCCGCGCTCATGGCGGCCGTCTGGACGACGCTGGGCGCACGCGCCTACAAGGCGCGTGAGTTCGACAACGCCCTCAGTGCCTTCCAGCGGGGACTGACGTTCGCGCCGGACGATGTCGAGATCAACAACAATGTCGCGTACACGCTTGGGATCGAGTTGAAGCGTCCGAACGAGGCCATCGTGTACGCCGAGAAGGCTGCCAAAGGGGCTCCCAGCTCGCCCATGATCCTCGACACGCTCGGTGCGCTCTACCTCGCGATGGGCCGAGCGAAGGAAGCCTCCCCCATCCTGGAGCGATCGCTGAACCTCTCGAGTTCGCCCGGCGAGCGCTTGCCGGCGCTCATTCACTACGCCAGCGCGACGCTCGAACTGGGCGACAAGTCACGGGCCGAACGGCTGGCCCAGCAGGCCGAGCAACTCATCAACACCAACCCCCAGTTCAAGGAAGCCTACGAACCGTCGCTCAAGGAACTGTTCCAGAAACTCGATGGCCAGTAGCCGCGCCTGGGTGCGCTCCCGTTGGCGGCTCACCACCAACGCCCAGGTCCGAGAACCGGATACAGGCGTCTTCTGATCTACCGATCGACCGATAGTGCTGTTCACGAGACAACGCCATGACAACCGCCACCGCTCAGAGCCGACCCCAATCCGCACCGATGCGCTCGGCTCCCCCGCCAGTTTCAGGCCCGATGGGCCTGGTCTCCATCGATCCCGTGCGCCTGCTGCGCAGGCACTACCCGCTGCTGTTCGCCGCCGCGTTCCTGGGCGCGGTGCTCGGCGCGGCCTCTCACTTCGCGCTCCTCCGGGTCTACCCGCGCTTCGATGCCGCCGCGATCTTCCGATGCGATCCGCCGGTGGGAAACGTTCTTGACACCGCCCCCGGCACCGAGAACCAGGATACCAACGCCCGGTTCATGGGCACGCAAGTGGCCATGATGACTGCCGATGACGTGCTCGCCGCGGCCTTGCGGGACCCGGAACTCGAGCGTACCGACTGGGCACGACAGTTCCACGTCAAGGGCCGATTGAACCCCCCCCTCGCGATGCAGGCGCTCACACGCGATCTTTCGGCGCGCGTCCGTTCGTCCACGAACCTCATCACGCTGAACCTGACCTGGCGAAAGGCGCCCGACACGGCCGCCGTCGTGAACTCCGTTGCCCGCGCGTACATGCTCGATGTCGAGAAGATGAACAAGAGCGAGAGTTCGGCCAAGCGCGACACGCTCAGCACGCGCCTTAAAGCGATCGGCCAGGACAAGGAACGCATCATCAACGCACGCGACCGCCTGCTCCAGGAGAGCAAGATCACCGACCTCGAGTCGGCGGGCCTGAGCGAGAACATGCAACTGATGAAAATCTCCGAGAGCCTTGTCAAACTCGAATCCAGCAGGGCGGCGATCGTCTCGATCCAGCAGAAGTATGAGGACATCCTCAAGACCACCCAGACCCCGGTCTACCCCGACGAGTTGGTCGCCGAGACCCGCACCGATCCGATCATCCAGCAGGCCGAGCAGAACATCGCGGCGATGAAAGTCGAGGAGCGCACGCTCATGGCCCGGGGGTTCGGGTCCAACCACAACTCCGTGGACTCGCTGCGGCGCCGGCTTGAGGCGGCGGAACGCGAACTCGGTGCCCGACGCGACGACCTCCTGCGGAAACTCTTCGACAGCCGTGTTGATCAGTTCCGCACGGAACTGGCCGGGATCGATGGCCAGGAGAAGGAACTCAAGGCCTCGGCCGAGACCGCCAACCTCCGCAAGGAGGACGTCGTCCGCACGCTCGTGAAGATCAAGCAGTTCAACAACGAACTCGACACGCTCGTCCGCGAGGAGAACGATCTCTCCGTCGCCGTCAAGAACGCCGAAACGATCAACACCCGCGCCTACGACCGCGTGCGCGTGATCCGCTGGGCGCAGACGCCCGACCGCGTTTCGTTCCCCAAACTCAAGATGCTCGTTCCGATGGGCGTCGTACTCTGCCTGGGCCTCGTGGGTGGCCTCCTGGTCCTTCGGGAACTGCTCGACCAGCGGGTCCGCGGCCCCGCGGACCTCGCCGTCATCCCACGATTGAACATTCTGGGCATCGTCCCCGACGCCTCGGAGGATCCCTCGCACCCCAAGAGCATCGAGACCGCCTTCCGGGACACGCCCGGTGGGGTTGTCACCGAGAGTTTCCGCCTCCTGCGGAACCCGGTCATCAAAAAGATGGACCACGAGGGGCGGCGTTCGCTCGTGGTCATGGGCGGCATGCCCGGATCGGGCGCGACAACCGTCGTGTGCAACCTGGGCATCGCCTGCGCCGGCTCGGGCGAGCGCGTGCTCATCATTGATGCCAACCTCCGCCGCCCGGCTGTTCACAAGGCGTTCAAGCTCCCCGAGGCCCCCGGCCTGGGCGACATCCTCGCCGGCCAGGGCACGCTTGATGCGCTTGCCCAGCCATCGGGCGTCGAGAACCTCTGGGTCGTTCCCGCGGGCTCGCTGGCCAACAGAGCGGTGCCCGAGCGACTCTCGTCCGAGGCCATGGGCAGGCTGATCAGCGAGGCGGCTACCAAGTACGACCGCGTTCTCATCGATGTCCCGCCCGCGATCGTCTCGGGTGACGGAATGGCGATTGCCAACCGTGCCGACGCGGTTGCGCTTGTCGTCCGCGCCATGCACGAGAAGCGCGGCCTGGTGAACCGCCTCCGCTCGCAACTCGGCGAGGCAAGGGCTGAGATGCTTGGCGTCATTGTCAACGCCGTCCGGTCCTCCGCGGGCGGCTACTTCAAACGCAACATTCAGGCCACCCACGCCTACCAGTCCCAGCCCAAGTGAGCGCCGATCCTCTCAACGCCGCTCCCGGCTCCGGCTCTGCCGACCCCGCCCGCGTCCTGGTGACGGGCGGCGCGGGATTCATCGGCTCGCACCTGTGCGACCTCCTGCTCGGCACCGGGGCCGCGGTCACGGTGATCGATAACCTCTCGACGGGCCGGCGCGAGAACCTCCCACCGGCGCACCCCTGTCTTCGATTCATCGAGGCCGACCTCTCCCACGCCCTGTCCCATGTCGTCAACGGCGATCGCTTCGACGAGGTCTATCACCTCGCCGCGGCGGTCGGCGTACGGCTGGTCGTGGACGATCCGATCCGCTGCATCGAGACCAACGTTCACGGCACATCGGACCTGCTGCGGTACGCGCTCACGCATGGCCCGCTGGGTGGGCCCGCGCCCACGCTCATCGCCTCAAGTTCGGAGGTCTACGGCAAGTCGGAGCGATCGCCCTTCTCAGAGGATGATGATGTCGTGTACGGGCCGACCGTGCGTTCGCGATGGTCGTACGCGTGCTCGAAGGCGACCGACGAGTACCTCGCACTGGCCTACCACGAGAAGCGCGGGATGCCCGTGGTCGTGGCCCGGTTCTTCAACACCGTCGGGCCGCGCCAGATCGGCGCGTACGGGATGGTGCTGCCAAACCTGGTCGGCGCGGCCCTGGGCGGGAGCGACCTGCCCGTACACGGCGATGGCCAGCAGACACGCTGCTTCTGTGATGTTCGGGACGTTGTCGAGGCGCTTCCCCGCTTGCTCCGCTCTCCTGCCTGCAACGGGCGAGTCTTCAACGTCGGGTCGGATCGGCCGATCTCGATCGGCGACCTCGCGAATCTGGTAATTCGGACGCTGGGATCGTCCTCCGCCACGTTGCTGATCCCCTACGACCGCGCCTATTCCGCCGGATTCGAGGACCTCCGAAAGCGGGAGCCGGACCTGCGCCGTGTCCGCGAGTCGATCGGCTTTCGCCCCCGCTTCACCCTTGAGCAGACGATCCGCGATCTCGCGGCCTCCATGGGCGATACCGTGGTCGTGCGTCCGCCCGCTCCCACAGGGGCCGGAACGGCCTGACCGCACCGCCACCTGAACCATGCCGCTCGCGCTGACCCAACCCCTGCCCTCGCCCGCCGGCATCACGCCGCCCGAGGTGACATCACGCATCACCACGATGGGTGAGCAGATCGACTCGTTGACGGCCCAGTTCCAGTCGCTGGCGGAGGCCGCGGGCCTTGAGAAGAGCGGCCCGAGCCGTCTGGAAATTTTCCACGGCTACATGGGCGTGTTCGTGGTGGCGTTCTTTGTGACGCTCCTGGCTACGCCGCTGATGCGCCGGATCGCGCTGGCGTACGGCATCATCGATCGGCCAAACGTTGCCCGCAAGATCCACAAGGCCCCAACGCCCTATCTCGGCGGCGTGGCGGTGTACCTGGGCATCCTCCTGGCAGCGATCTTCACCTACACCGCGCCATGGCATGGCCTGATCGGCTTTCACACTTCGGCCCACGAGCACGCGGGCCTTCCCGGCGGACTCTCGCTGTGGATCGTCATCGGGATGACCGTCATCATGGGCTGCGGTCTGCTCGATGACATCAAGGGCATCGACCCGCGCGCCAAGGTCGCCGGAATGCTCTTTGCCGCCGCGGCGCTCGCGACGCAGGACATCGGTGTGCGTGTCGCGGCCGGTGTTCTGGTGCCCGCGGCGAAGGCCGTGGGACTCTCGCCGAGCCTGTCCAACGGCCTTGAGACCGTGCTGTTTGCGATCCCGATCCCCGGCGGCGTGCTGGAAATCGACATCGTCTACTGGGTGGGCACGGCGGTCATCGCCCTGTTCGTGCTCGGGGCGTGCAACGCCTCGAACCTGATCGATGGTCTTGACGGCCTGCTCTCGGGGGTAACATCCATCGCCAACGCGGGCCTGCTGGTCATCGCTCTGAGTTTGGCCGCGGCCGATGACGGCGTGCTCGATAGCGCACGTATTGTTCTGTGCCTTGGCGTGCTGGGGGCGTGCCTTGGCTTCCTTCCGTACAACTTCAGTCCTGCCAATATATTCCTCGGCGACGCGGGGTCCCTGCTCCTCGGCTTCTGCACGATTGTGATCGTGCTGACCCTCGGCGATACCGGGCGCACCGACCTGGTGCTCGCCGGGCTGATCATCTACCTCATCCCGATCATCGATACGAGCCTTGCGATTGTGCGCCGAAAACTCGCCGGCAAGAGCATCTCCGACGCGGACGACCAGCACCTCCACCATATGCTCAGGCGGGCGCTGGGCGTGAAGGGCGCGGTGCTCGCGCTCTATGGCATCGCGTCCGGCTTTGCGATGCTCGGTATCGCTCTGTCCGAGGGCCGGGCCCGCGTCACCTACGCACTCACGCTCGTATTCGTCGCGTTCATCGGCGTCACGGCCTTCAAGATCGCCCGCCGCAACGCCGAGCAGCAGAACGGCTGAGATTCTGCTGCCTCGCACAAGTTCGCGGACCCGGATCGGGCAATGGCGGTCCGCCCAGGCCACGAGCAACCGTCCGCTTGAACCACGCAGCATTTTTGGGCGTAGGTTGGGGACGGAGGGCGGGCCGCCCCCTTCGGTATACTCACGCCGATGTCAACACCCACCGCCCCCAGCACTCCCTCCCCGGCGGCCTCCAGGCCGGTCCGCACCATCGCGCTGCTCAACCAGAAGGGCGGCGTGGGGAAGACGACCACGACGGTCAACCTCGCCGCAGCACTCGCGCTCTCCGGGCGACCGACCCTCCTGATCGACATGGACCCGCAGGCGCACGCGACACTCCACCTCGGCGTTGATGCTGCTTCCCCCCTCGGTCCTGGCAGCGACAAGACCGCGACGGTGTACGACGTTCTGCTTGACCCCGCCTCGGTCGCGCCGACCGCTTTGCGCGAAGCGAGGCCGAACCTGTGGCTGCTCCCCGCCGAGACGGACCTTGCCGCGGTCGAATCCGAACTCGCCCAGGCGCCAGACCGCAACACCCGGCTGCGGCGCTTCCTCGAATCGTTGGGCAACAGATTCGAGTTCGTGCTGATGGACTGCCCGCCGTCGCTGGGCATTCTTACACTCAACGCGCTGAGCGCCGCCCGCGAGGTGTTCATACCCATGCAGGCACATTTTCTTGCCTTGCAGGGCGTGGGCAAACTCCTCGAGACCGTCTCGCTGGTTTCCAAGTCGTTCAACTCGCGTCTGCATGTGACGGGCGTGATCCTGTGCATGCACGAAACGAGCACCACACACTCGCGCGAGGTCGTCGCCGATCTGGCCGAGTTCTTCGAGCAGGCCCGAAAGTCCGGTCAGGATGTCCCGTACCGCACCGCTCGCATTCTCCAGCCCCCCATACGGCGCAACATCAAACTGGCCGAGTGTCCGAGTTTCGGGCAGACGATCTTTGATTACGCCCCCACCTGCCCAGGCGCGGCGGACTACAAGGCCCTGGCCGACCGCGTGATCGCCGATTGGGACACCATGCTCCAGCGCCGTGCAGACGGCGGCATCTCCGCGGCGACACCCCCCCTGCCGCAGATCGTGGTGCGCGAGGCCACGCCGGGGGCCACCGCCGGTGCGGTCGCGTGAGACTGCCCTTACTTCGCACGCGGCGCATCGCCTTCGGCCTGTTTGCAGGCGCGCTCTTTGTCGGCACGCACATCCCGAACCTCCGCGTGAATGTCGCCACCATCCAGCGGCCGGACCTGGTGATTCATCTGCTGGCGTTTGGCGGCTGGTTTGCCTTCCTCCTCGTCGCCGAGTTCGTCGGACCTTGGCGGTCTACACGGTCCATTGGTTTGTGCGCGCTCATCGCGGGTGCGTACGCCATCATGGACGAGTACTCCCAGACGATCCCGCTCCTTGGGCGCACCGCGGCGTTCGATGATCTAACGGCGAATCTCTCGGGCATCGTCCTCACCGCGATCGGTGCGCTCGTCCTGGCCCGCCTGTGGAGGCCGCGTCCCGCCCCGCCGCTGACGCCCGCAGCGCCAGGGAGCCGATAGTTTCGACCTTGGACGACAGCCCTGCCGATGACGCTATTGCGATTTCTCCGCGCTCCACGGTGAAGGACTCCGCGCGCGCGGATGCCGCCGATCATGCCCCGCTGGCACGCGCCGTCCGCGCTGTCTCCGGCGTCACGCTGCTCTCCCGGCTCGCGGGCCTGGCCCGCAACATCATCATCGCGCGGGTGTTTGGCGACTCGTGGGTCGGCTCGGCCTTCGCCGCGGCGTTCCAGACTCCCAACCTATTCCGCCGCCTGTTCGGCGAGGGGGCGCTGTCCGCCGCGTTCATCCCGACCTACGCCGCGGCGGTGCGGCACGATGAGCAGGGCGTCGGCGCCGGGGGCGGTAGCGCAAGCCGCGCCGGCCCGCTGGCGATGCTGACGCTGATGGTTCTCGGCATCGTGACTTCCGCACTCACAGTCCTCATCGAGGCGGGCCTGCTGTGCCTGTTGCTCTTTGTTCAGCACACGCCCGAGCGTGAACTCTCGCTCCAACTCATCATGGTCATGCTCCCCTTCATGCCGCTGATCTGCGGTGTGGCGGTGCTCGCCGGGATGCTCCAGGTCCACGGGAGGTTCGCGCTGTCCAGTTCCGGGCCGCTGGTGCTCAACGCCTTCATCGTCACGGCTGGCATCGTGTTCATGCTCCGCGGCGAGAGAGGCGGCGCAACCACCGCTTTCGCTCTTGCGGGAGCAACGACGCTCTCGGGCCTCACGCAGTTCGTGTTCTTTCTGAGGGCGCTCCGGCCGCACGTTCGCTGGTCGCGTGACTTCACGGAGGCGAGGCCGATCGCCCGCGCGATGCTCGGCCGATTCGTTCCCGTCGCCATCGGCATGGGCACCATCCAACTCAACGCATTCCTCGACATGCTCATCGCCATGTGGCCGATCTGGATCGGCCCGACCATTCTGGGCCACACGTACCCCCTCAACAAAGCATCCAACGCGATCCTCTTCAACACGCAGCAAATCTACCAGTTCCCCCTCGGGGTCTTCGGCATCGCCGTGGCGACGGCTGTGTTTCCCCTGCTCGCACGGCACGCCCACAACGACGCCGACTTCGTGCTCACGCTCCGGCGCGGGCTGCGCCTCTCGCTGCTCATCGGCCTTCCGGCGAGCGTCGGCCTCGTGCTGGTCCGCGCCGACCTGACCGCCGTGCTCTACGGGCACGGACCCAGCGGCTTCTCCGATGAGGGCGTCGTGCGGGCCGCGGCGGTGCTCCTCGGCTTTGCGCCCGGTGTGTGGGCGTATTCGCTCAACCACGTCCTGACCCGCACGTTCTATGCCAAGGGCGACACGCGCACGCCCATGCTCGTCTCGATGGCGATTGTGGCGCTCAACGTGGCGCTCAACCTCGCGCTGATCTGGAAACTCCGCGAGGCCGGGCTGGCGTGGGCGACGAGCATCAGCGCTGTGGTCCAGTGCGCGGTCCTGTTCGTGCTGGTCCGCCGCCACACCGGCGGCAGGAGCCCGCTGGATGCCGCGGCGATCCGCAGCGCGATCCGCATCGCCGTCGCAACGGCGATCATGGCCGCAGCAGTCATTGCGGCACTCTGGCTGCTCGGGCCACAGATGACGTGGTGGGGACAGGCGGCCCGTGTGGCGGCCGGAACCGGCACTGGCGGAGCGGCGTTCGTGCTGGCGGCGAAACTTCTCCGCATCGAGGAGTTGAACTGGCTGCTGGCGATGGGCCGCCGGTGAACCGGGCGCGCGGGGCTCGGGCATCCGGCGCGTACGATCCACGCTCGCAACCCGAGGGCACTCCTGCATGACAATCGAACTGAAGAAACGTCCCATCGCGATCACCGGTGCTTCCTCAGGCATCGGCGCGGCGACGGCCCTCCGCTGCGCCCGCGCGGGCATGCCGGTGGCTCTGGGCGCGCGCCGCGTGGACAAACTCGATGCGCTCGTCGCGGCCATCCGTGCCGAGGGCGGCCAGGCGATCGCTCTGAAGATGGACGTCACCGACCCGGCCCAGTGCCGCGGACTTATCGAGGAGACCGTGCAGGAGTTCGGATCGATCTATTCCGTCTACGCAAACGCCGGCTACGGCATCGAACGGCCCGTACACGAGATGCCCGATGCCGAGGTCCGCGCGATGTTCGAGGTTAACCTGTTCGGCACACTCAACATCATCCGCCCCGCGCTCGAGCACATGCGCAGAGCGCCCGGCCCGCGGCGCGGGCACATCCTCATCTGCTCGTCCTGCGTGGGCAAGATGTTCCTGCCGTACTTCAGCGTCTACTCGGCGACCAAGGCCGCGCAGAGCCACATCGGTCGCGGCATGAACCTCGAACTCCGCCCCGAGGGCATCGCGGTCTCGACGATCCACCCGATCAGCACGCGAACCGAGTTCTTCACGACCGCCGAGAGCCTGTCGGCCAACGGCAAGATGATCGCCCATTCTCCCGACCTGTTCACGCAGACCGCGGACTTTGTCGCCAAGCGCACGGTCGCCTGCCTGCGCCGGCCGCGGCCGGAGGTGTGGACGGGCTTCGCGGGTCACTTCGTCCGCTTCGGGATGTCTGTTTGCACGCTGGTGCCGCGCCTGCCGGACCTGACGCTCGGCGGCATGGTGAAGCGGCGGGTGGCGAGTTACACGCGGTCCACTCCCGATGCCGGGGCCGCGGCGTCCACCACGGGCTGAGCGCTCTGGTGCCCGCTCGCTTCATGCGAAGCGGACACGATCGGTGCAGGCCCCGTCGTGAGTCGCTGCACAGCGCGAGTCTTTCGCGGCAGTCTGGCGGAGTCCATGCGGGTCCGCCGTTCCTGGCGGTACATCCACAGCGTGTGCAGCGTGCGGGTCGTGCCGATGGCCACGGCGAAAGCGATTGCGGTTGCCGGGACCGGGTGCATCCCCCGATCTGAGAGCGTGTACTGCGTGCCCAGCAGAAGCAGGTAAAGCAACGGCGAGAGGGCCGCACGCTCTACCTGTATGAGCGTGGCATCGCGGAAGAACGACAAGTGTGGGCGCGGGGTCCTTCGCGCCTCCTCACTGCGCAGGAAGTTGAGCGATGGCGAATGGTTCGCCAGCCAGTGCAGCGAAAGATAGATCATCACGTCCGCGCAGATATCGGTGACGAACGTGATCAACGAGATCCGCCACCCCGGCTGCACGCCCAGCCGATGCGCCAGCCACACCGCCGCGAGCGTGGGCGGCAGCGCGAGCGCGCCCGCCAACACGATGTTGACGTTCACGTTCACGATCCGCCGGGCATAGAGCAGGCCGAGCAAACGCAGCATTGCGCGGATCGTAGTGTGGTCCGATACTCCGTGCCGGAGGTGCCGATTGACTCCGCGCTTATTTCATCTGTGCCGATCGCCTCCGCCCGACCCCGCCTTTTCGCCGAGCATTCCGAGCCGCGCCCGAGCGATCTCCACCGCTTCCGGGTTCACATCGCACCCCATCCACTTCCGGCCCAACTTTGCCGCCGCCACAAGCGTCGTCCCGCTCCCGCAGCACGGGTCGAGCACCAAGCCCGCGTGGGGGGGCGGGGGGCAGCACGCGCCGACCAGCAGTTCCAGCAGCGCCAGCGGTTTCTGCGTCGGATATCCCACGCGCTCCGCGGCCATGTTGTTGATCGACGGGATGTCCAGCACATCCGTCGCCTTCTTCAACTGCCCCTTCATGCGCTGGCTCGTCGCGGGCACCATCGGCGGCGCAAACCAGTACCGCTCCGGGTCCAGGCAGTACAGCAGGATGTCGTCGTGCTTGCGGGCGAACCGGCGCGGCGACGAGCCGCCCAGACCGTACGACCAGATGAGGTGGTTGACGAACCGGTCCTCGCCGAGCAGGTCATCGAGCAGAACGCGGACACGGTGGCTGGTGCGCCAGTCCACATGCAGAGCGATGAGGCCGGTCGGCTTGATCGCGGGCAGTGTGGCGGCGATGCGCTCGCGCAGCCACGCGATGTACGCCGCGGCGGAGGCGAAGCGGTCCGCGTACGAACCGGCGCGGTCGGTCTGGGTGTCGCCGGTGTTGAAGGGAGGATCGGCATAGACAAAGTCCACCGATGCCGGGGCGAGCGTGCGGGCGAGCACAAGCCAGTCGGCGCAGCACACTCGCGGCGGTTCCGCCCGTAGATCAAGCGCCTGCATCTGCACTAGTTCCACCTGTGCCATGGGCGATGGTACGGGGACACAGGAGCCCAGCCAGCAGTTGGACGACCGCAAGCGTCACGAAGAGTCCGGCCGGAATGTACCGCTGACCGGCGAAAGCCGGCCGCGCATACAGGGCGATGTCATTGGCCAATTCTTGGAACTGTGCATCGCTGATCGTGCCGCGATTCCGCAATGTAGAGGTGGCATCGAACATCACCATGTACACCAACTGATCCCCGGCGGCCATTATGAAAACCGTCGCCACAGCGAGAATGACCGACAAGGCCGCGAGGACGAAGAACCATTTGCGTGGCGATCGCACATGGGCAGTCCACGCAATCACGACATCAACCGCCGCTCACTTCGCCCTCACCCCCGCCCGCCCCACCGAGTAATACGCAAAGCCCAGCCCCGCCATCTGCGCCGGCTTGTACAGGTTCCGCCCGTCGAAGATCACCGGCCGCCGCATCGTCTTCTTCAGGCGGTCAAAGTCCGGGCTCTTGAACTCGTCCCAGTCCGTACACACCACCAGCGCATCGGCATCCCGCACCGCCTCGTACATGTCCTCGACAATCACCGCGGCATTCCCGAGTTCGCGCCGCGCGTTCGCGTTTGCCACCGGGTCATACCCGACCGCCTTGGCGCCGAACCCCGCGGCCTTGCGCATCAGCGTGAGCGCCGGCGCCTCGCGGATGTCGTCGGTCCGCGGCTTGAAGGCGATCCCCCAGAACGCCAGCGTCTTGCCCTGCACGCCGCCATCGTCCTTGAAGTGCGTCTGGATCTTGTCAAAGAAGCGGTCCCGCTGCTTCTGGTTCACGGCGTGAACGCTCTTGCTCAGCGTCGCCTCGATCCCCGCCTTGTCCCCCATCATGATGCAGGCCAAGGTGTCCTTGGGGAAGCACGACCCGCCGTAGCCGAGACCGGGGTACAGGAACTGGTGGCCGATCCGCTTGTCCGAGCACATCCCCTCGCGCACGCGGTTGATGTCCGCCCCGTACGCCTCGCACAGGTTGGCCATCTCGTTGATGAAACTGATCTTCGTCGCCAGGAAGTTGTTGCTGGCGTACTTCACCATCTCCGCGCTGAGCACGTCGATGATGTAGATCGGGTGCCCGTTCCGCACGAACGGGTCGTACAGGTCACGCATCGCCTCGCCCACCCACTCCTTCTCGACGCCCACGACCACACGGTCGGGCTTGTTGAAGTCTTCGATCGCCGCTCCCTCTTTCAGGAACTCGGGGTTGTCGGCGACATCGAAAGGTATTGTCGGCCCGACGCGCTCGCGGATGCGGTCACGCACCATGAACGTCGTGCCTACCGGCACCGTGCTCTTCACGACGATCACTTTGGGCTTCTGGCCAGGGCCAAGCCGCTTGAGAATGTCCGCGATGTCGTCCGCCGCCCCGTGGATGTACTTCAGGTCCGTGTGGCCACGCTCATCGCTGGGCGTGCCCACGCAGATGAAGATCATGTCCGCGTCCTTGTGGGCCGCGAACGAGTCGGTCGTGAACTTCAGCCTCCCCGCGGCGACATTCCGCTCCATCAACTCAACCAGCCCCGGCTCATAGATTGGGCATCCCCCCGCCCGGAGCATCTCGATCTTGCGGGCATCCGTGTCCAGGCACGTCACATCGTTGCCGGTATTGGAAAGGCACACCCCCGTCACGAGGCCCACGTACCCGGTCCCAACCATCGAAAGCCGCATGGGGTTCTCCTTCGCTCAAGCCATTCAACGCCGCAGCATGCCCGGCAGCGGGGGGTCAGTTTAGGCGCACAGCGTCCTGTAACCCTTGCTCCCAGTAGTCACGCAGGACTGTCCGAGTACCTCATCGGCTCCCCATCGGACGGGCTTTGCTCCCGGGTTCCACCGCTCTCCCGCGTGCCTCAGCCGGCCTCTGTACACTGCCGGCCCTATGCCACGAACCAAAGCCAACGAGAGACGCCGCATCGAGAAACCCGCAACCTCAGCCGCGCCCAAGGGACGCGCCCGCGCTGCCGACCGCTACGACCTGTACCAGCGCGCGGTCCAGTCCTTTGAGGCCGAGGTGGACTTCGTCTCCAAAACGTTCAGGAGCCTTCGCAAGCGCCCCGCCCGGATCATCCGCGAGGACTTCTGCGGCACCTTTGGAGTCTGCTGCGAGTGGGTCCGGCGCAACCCCGCAAACATCGCCGCGGGCCTCGACATTGACCCCGAGCCGGTCACGTGGGGACGTGCGCACAACCTCGCCAGACTCTCGCCCGCACAGCAGGACCGCGTCCACATCCTTCGCGCGAACGTGCTCCGTCCGCCCCGCCTCCCCAAACTGGCTCCGCGCGGCTTTGACGCCGTTCTCGCGATGAACTTCTCGTACTGGTGCTTCAAGGAGCGTGCGGTCCTGCTCGACTATTTCACGGCGGTTCGCAAGAGCCTGGCCAAGGACGGCGTGTTCTTCATGGACGCCTGCGGCGGGTCCGATGCCACACGAATCTGCAAGGAGCACAGGCCCATCGGCCGCAAGGGTTCGCGCAACGCCTTCACCTACATCTGGGACCACGCGGCCTACGACCCCATCGCTGGCGACATGCTCTGCAAGATCCACTTCGAGTTCCCGGATCGCTCACGCCTGCGCGACTCGTTTACCTACGAATGGCGGCACTGGACGCTCCCGGAAATCCGCGATGTGCTGGCCGATGCCGGCTTTGCCCGCTCGATCGTGTACTGGGAGGGCGATGACGGCCGGGGCGGGGGCGATGGCAACTTCAAGCCCGCCGCGCACGGCGACGCCTGCGACTCGTTCATCTGCTACATCCTGGCCGAGAGGTAGAAGTGCGAGGGGGCGGGCGAGTGTTTGACTTTGAGTTTCGGGGTCCGGGTTCCGGGTTCCGGGTTCCGCATTCCGCATTCCGCATCCCGCATTCCGCATTCCGCATTCCGCAATCTAAAATCCAAAATCCAAAATCCAAAATTCCTCCCTCCCTCCTACCCTCCCTTGACATGCCCGTCTCCCTCACCCTCCCGTCCGATCTCCTCCCCGTTCAGGAAGTCCTCGGCCGCGCGCTCCAGCGCGTAGAGACCGACTTCGACCGCGCCCTCCGATCCGACCTGCCGCCCCTCCAGCAACTCGTTCGTCACATCGAAACCTACCGGGGCAAGATGCTCCGGCCCGTTCTCGTCATCCTCTCCGGGCTGGCCGCGACGCCCGGGTTGGCTTGCCGCGACGCAACCACCGCCTTGCTCGAAGACCACATCCTTCCCGCGCACGTCTCCATCGCCGCCGTGTGCGAGATGATCCACATGGCCACGCTCGTACACGACGACGTCCTCGATGACGCCGATGCCCGTCGCGGCGGGGCCACCGTCAACCGCCTGCGCGGCAACGAGGCCGCGGTGATCCTCGGCGATTACCTCTTCTCATCCGCCTACCGCCTGTGCTCGTCGCTGGATTCCCAAGCCGCGGCCCTGCTCATCGGCCAGACCGGCATGACGTTGTGCGCCGGCGAGTTGCTCCAACTCCACCACCGCGACAACCTCTCGATCGACCAGCCAACATACTTCGAGATCGTTCGGCGCAAGACCGCGAGCCTGATCGCCGCCGCCTGCCGGCTGGGGGCGTGGCAGTCGGGAGCAACCCCCGACCTCTGCACCCGCTTCGAGGACTTTGGCCTGCGCCTCGGGGTCGCGTTCCAGATCCAGGACGACCTCCTCGACCTTACCGGCAACCCCAGCATCGTCGGCAAGCCCCTGCACCGAGATGTTGAACTCGGCAAACTCACGCTCCCGGTAATTCACCACCTGACGACCGCGCCCGCTCCCGAACGCGGCCGCACGCTCGGGTTGCTCTCCGAGAGGTCCGCGTTCGATGCGCACATGACCGCCGAACTTGTCGCGAGGTTGGACCAGACCGGCTCCATCGACTTCGCCCGCGCCAAGGCGAGGGAACTGGTCGAACAGGCCAGGCACGCGCTCGCGCCGCTCGCGGAGAGCTCGCCTAAACGCATGCTGATGCTCATGGCCGACCAGGTGGTGTCGCGGTCGTTCTAAGTTTTCCCAGCAACAACTCACCGCAGAGACGCAGAGGACGCCGAGAAGCAAGTTCGTGTTTGGCTCCGCGTCCTCCGCGTCTCTTGCGGTGAATCAGGTTCGAACCACCCATGCCCACCCAACTCAACATCGCCATCGCCGGAGCCACCGGTGCCGTCGGACGCGAGATGCTCGCCATCCTGGAGCAGCGCCGCTTCCCGCACAAGTCCCTCCACCTCTTTGCCTCCGAGCGATCCGCGGGCACCACGCTCCCGTTCGCCGGGCGCGACATCCGCGTCGAGGCGCTCACGCCCGATGCGCTCAAGGGCGTGGACATCGCACTCTTCTCCGCGGGGTCTTCGATCACGCGCGACATCGCTCCCGCCGCGGCGCGGCACCACTGCACCATCATCGACAACTCGTCCGCGTTCCGCATGGACCCCAAGGTCCCGCTGGTTGTCCCAGAGGTCAACCCCCAGGCACTCCGCGACTCTTCCCTTCCCGCGTTTGCGCCATGGGGCACTTGTCCCTTCCCCCTCATCGCCAACCCCAACTGCTCCACCATCATCCTGCTCATGGCCCTCACGCCGCTGCGCACGGCGTTTGGCGTCGAGCGCGCGGTCGTGTCCACCTATCAGGCGGCATCGGGCGCCGGCGCCAAGGGCATGGATGAACTCGAGGAGCAGACCCGCGCCGACCTCGCGGGCGAAACCCCCCCACCGCCCCCCAAGGTCTTCCACGAGCCCTACGCCTTCAACCTCTTCAGCCACAACACCGCCATCGACCCGCATACCGGGTTGAACGTCGAGGAGACCAAGGTCATCCTCGAGACCCGCAAGATCTGGTCGGAAGATGCGCTCCCTTCCTCACAGCGCGCGGCCCTCAGCGTCACCTGCATCCGCGTCCCCGTTCGGCGCGCCCACGCCGAGAGCGTCAACGTCACACTGCGCAAGGAAACAACCGTGCGCGAGGTCCGCGCGGCCCTCGCGGCGTTCCTCGGCATCAGAATCGTCGATGACCGGGCCGCGAACGACTTCCCCACGCCCCTTAAGGCCAGCGGCAAGGACGATGTGCTTGTCGGCCGCATCCGCCCCGATGCCTCGCGCCTCCCGCCGGATGTGCTTTCCAAACTCGCGCAGTCGAAGAGCGCTGGGGGGCTCGATGATGTCCCCTGCACTGCCTTTGATCTTTTCATCTGCGGCGACCAACTCCGCAAGGGCGCAGCCCTCAACGCCGTCCAAATCGCGGAGTTGCTTCTAACTTAGCCGAGCCCCGCGGTTACGCCTGGACACACTGAGGCCGCACCGTCGCGGACCATTCACACGCTGGTCTTCTGCGACCGCACGATGCCCCCCCGCAGCCGCGGGGGCTCCGCCGAATCAAGTACCCACCCTCCAACTCTTCCCCTCGCGCACCACGCGCCGGTACAGCGTGTCGCGCTCCACAGGCTCGAAGCCCGCATCGCGGATCGCCTTCTGCAGCGTCCAGACGTTCACCTCCTGGTGCGTGGGCACATCCGTGCTGCCCTGTGGAACCTTGGTGATGTCGTACCACACCACCGTGCCGTCGAGGTCATCCGCGCCGCTCTGGAGCATCAACTGCGCCATCGGCAGCGTCTGCATGATCCAGAACGCCTTGACGTGCGGGAAGTTGTCCAGCATCAGGCGCGAGATCGCCAGCGTCCGCAGGTTCTCAAGCCCCGTCGGCCCGGGCAGGTGCTCAAGGTCGCTGCCATCGGGGAAGAACGGGAGAGGGATGATGGTCTGGAAATGGCCGGAGGGAATCGAGGGATCCAGGGGCCGAGGGATCGAAAGAGTTGAGCCCTTCGAGGTTGCGGCTTGATCCCCTGATCCCTTGATCCCACTTCCCTTCCCGAGCGCCTCATCCTGCGCATCCCGCAGCATCTCCATATGCACCAGCCGCTCGCGCCGCTGCTCGATGTGCCCGTAGAGGATTGTCGCGTTGGTGTTCAGCCCCAGCGCGTGCGCCTCGCGGTGCACATCCAGCCAGACGTCCGAGCGGATCTTTCCCTTGAACGCCTCATCGTGTACGCGATCGTCGAAGACTTCGGCCCCGCCGCCCGGCAGCGACCCCAGCCCCGCCTTCTTCAACTCGCTGAGCACCCACCGGATCCCCTCGCGCCGTGCCGTCAGCCCCTCCTCGCTCGTATCGTTACTCCCCTTGTACACCTTGGCGATCTTCGCCAGATGCACCACCTCCACCGCCGTGAACGCCTTGACGTGGAGTTCACTGCCACCCCCACTCAGCCTGCGCGCCTCATCGCGGATCGTCGAAACCAGTTCGGGGTAATAACTCCACGGCAGGTACGGGTGCAGCCCGCCGACGGAATGAATCTCCGTCGCCCCGCCCTCGACCGCCTTGCGGACCTCCTCGCGCACATACGCCATGTCGCGCGTGTACGAGCCCGCCTCATCCTTCTTGCGGTAGAACTCGCAGAACTTGCACGACAGCGCGCACACGTTCGAGTAGTTCAGGTGCCGGTTGATGTTGTAGTAGCCGACGCCGCCCCCCCCCGGGCCCGGCGCGCCGTGCAGCCGGTTCCGCACCATCGCCGCGAGTTCGCACACCGTCCAGATGTCCGGCGTGCAGTACAGCAGGTCGCCATCTTCGAGTGTCAGCCGCTCAGCCTGCTCGACCTTCTCACGGATGGCGTCCAGTCGCCGGTCTCGCCCGCCCGCCAGCCCGCCAGCGCCTATCCCTCTCGCCGCGCGCAATCCGCCCTTTCGCGCGCCGCTCGCGGCCGCCTTTGAGCCACCCAGCCCTGTGGTCGCGATTGTCGCCATCCGCTCAACACCCTTCATGCCGCCGCCCACCGGACCATAGACCACACCTGCCGTCACCCCAGCACCAACCGCCGGCACGACATACCTGGTTTTCATCCATTCCTGAAAACTGTGGAATCTTAGGCTCGCCCCTCCTCCAAATCGAACCCCGTGCAGATCCGCGTGCATCTGCATCGATCCGCGGCTTCTCCCTCCTCGCCTTCTCCGCTCTGCTCCGCGCTCTCTGAGGCCTCCGAGTTCAATCCGGTCCCCCTCCAACTACACTCGCCCCCATGCCACCGCCTCGCCGGCTGCCCTTCGCCCTCCCGTCCGCCCACTTCATGGCCTTCTCCCCGCTCGACGCATGGGTCCGCGTGCTGAGCCGCGCACGCGCCACCATCTCCCCCCGCTACTGGCTCCGACTCGCGTGGTGCCTGTTCACATCCGCCATCGCCACCCTCGCCACCCTTCCGGAACGCGTGCTTCTCGCGCCGATCCTCGCCGCGGCGTACCGCTCCCGGCTCACCAGCCGCAACGCCATGCCAACCGTGATCATCCTCGGCTACTACCGATCCGGCACCACGCATCTGCACTACCTGCTGTCGTGCGACCCGCGCTTCGTCACGCCCAAGTGGTACCAGGTCCTTGCACCCACCGGCTTCTTCTTCTCGTGGGAGGCGCTCCGCTGGCTGATGACGCCGTTCATCGCCGGCACGCGCCCGCAGGACGATGTCGCCATCGGCCCCGAGTGGCCCGCCGAGGACGACTTCGCGGTGAGCAACTCGTGCGGCGCAAGCACCATGCCGGGGCGCATGTTGCTGCCCCGCGCGTGGGACCAGTTTGCGCCGCTCAACGACATCCAGAACGCGCCCGAGGCGGATCGTGCCGCGTTCGACAAATCCCTGTGGTCGTTCTGCTGGAAGATCACGCGCCTCGCCCCCTCGCGCGCCCTGCTGCTGAAAACTCCCGCACACACCGCGCGCATCGCGGAACTCACGCGACTCTTCGGGCCCACAACTCGCTACATCCACCTCTCGCGCGATGCAACCGCCGTTCTCCGCTCCAACATTGCCATGCACGCGCGCTTTGAGCCCTACTTCCTCCAGGACCATCCCGGCGACGGCATCATCCGTGAGCGCATCATCGCCGAGTACGATGCCACCGAGCGTGCCTTCCTGCGCGATGCCGCAGCGCTCCAGCCCGGGACGCTCACACGCATCCGCTATCAGGACCTCCTCTCCGACCCGCTGTGCGAGGTGCGGCGCGCGTACTCCGAACTCGGCCTCGACCTCACGCCCGAAGCCGAACAGCGATTCACCGCCTACCTCCACAGCGTCGCCGACTACCGCGCGGCCTCCGACAAGCCCATTGCCGCAAACACGCCGCGCGATTCTCTCTCCGCGTCGTCGATACCACCTCAACTCGCATGGATGCACGACGCCTTCGGGCACGACCGCCCCGCGCTCCCGAGGGTGTCGCTCCCCGCCGCTCGGCTGCCAACGCACACCCACGCACCGGGCGTCGGCGCCGTCGCGCCTGTCATGGTCGCCGTCGTCGTCGGCGCGTGCTGGGTTGCGCTCGCATCAATCTTCCGCGACCGCTTCGATTGGCTCATCTGGCCCGCCGGCATCGCCATTGGCCTCGGGGCGATCCGCGCGGCAGGCGCGGGGAACTGGAAACTCGGCCTCTGGGCCGCGGCCGTCACACTCAGCACCCACCTCGCCGTCGCCTACCCGGCGACCTACCTGTCCAACAACGACTACTGGAAGCGCGACCCGGTCGCCTGGCGCGACATCGCCGACTCCACTCGCGATGGTCTGCTTGCCATCAACAACCTTGTGTGGACGGTCCTGGGCGTCGGCACCGCCTACCGCTTCGCTTCGCGGAAGCATGTTCGGCCGCCTGGAATGTAGAGCGTCGCGCGCGTGGGTCGCAGCCTCCCCCGTCCCCGAGGGGGACGTGTCACGCGAAGCGTGACGGAGGGGGCATAAACAAGTTCACTCCGCTGTGGCCCGCTGCAATCTGTCAGTGATCGCCTCCCACAGCGCCGCGTCCGCACCACCTACACCCGCCGGCAGCCGCTCGATCAGCATCCTTTCCGCGCCCATAGCGTCCGCCTCGCGCAGCCGCGCGTACAGCACCGCCGCGTACGCCTCGGCGGTCTCGGGCATTGCCAGAACGATATGCGGGGCCGGGGCGTGCAGGTCGCTGCGTGCCACCACCACCGCCCGCGAGCCGCCATCCTCTCGCAGCACGCGGGGCCAATCCTCCAGCCCGAACAGCCGCGCCGGGGTGCCAGGCGCATAGTGGCGTGCAAGCATCCCCGGCGAGTCGAGCGCCGCACCAGCGGCTCCGCGCGAACCCTCCCCAGGATGCCCCATCGGTACGTGCATCTCTACACGCATACCCAGCACCGCCTCGATATCCGCCGCGCTCACAAGCCCCGGCCTCAACACCCGCGGCGGATATCGAGGCGGTGCTGGGTATGCGTGTAGAGA